>Ga0268360_1000234_pt1 | contig 115843 bp, 78 predicted proteins | sample BioMet11_FD_192465 | JGI IMG/M metagenome (GOLD analysis project Ga0268360, IMG submission 192465) | Sewage microbial communities from Oakland, California, United States - Biofuel 11 (Illumina Assembly) | ecosystem: Engineered > Wastewater > Sewage > Unclassified | place: USA: California... | reverse complement strand
GAAGTTAAGCCCGACAGCGTCGATGGTACTGCGTAACAGTGGAAGAGTAGATAGCCGCCGTCTTTAAGACAGAGACAAGAGGGAACGATCTGATGATCGCTCCCTTTGTTTTTTATGGCAACAGCAAGGCAAACCGACACGGCTTCTGCTGATGCTTCCTTTATTTTTAATGGAGAAGGTGAATGGTTTTGTGAGATAGTAATATAAAATAGTCTTAAAAGAATAGTGATCCTTTTTGCGTGAAGCCTGTTTTATTTGTAAAGAATGGCGGTTCCGGCGGCTGTAACCATTAACATACTGCCGTTTGCACCTACAGTTTCATAATCTAAATCTATTCCAATGACTGCATTAGCACCTAAGCGAGCTGCTTGTTCAGACATTTCTTTTAGTGCAGTCTCTTTAGCTTTGCGTAGAACACTTTCGTAAGCACCAGCTCTACCTCCAACTATATCGCGTATGCCAGCAAAAAGGTCTTTAAATACATTTGCTCCGATAATTGTTTCACCTGAGACAATTCCAAAGTACTGAATAATTTCTTTTCCTTCAAGGACGTTTGTTGTTGTTAAAAGCATAATTTAATTTTTTGAGTTTTGCCAAAGGTAATAATTTCTATTGAATTAAGATTGTGTACTATTATTCTTTTTCAGCTATTGCTTTATTATCGATTATATTTATCTTTGAAGCTAATTAGTGATTAAAGGAAGTGTTATGTTTATTGTGATCGGAATAATGTTTGGAGGAATTGTGATCGGTTATCTTTTGCGAAGGGTTCAGCTTTTTCAGAAGATAAATAACCTGATATTTTATACAATCCTTCTTCTTCTTTTTATGTTAGGCCTTTCGGTCGGAGCAAATAAAACTATTATGAGTAATCTGACTACTTTAGGATGGCAGGCATTGCTAATTGCTGTTGCTGGAACTTTAGGAAGCGTTATAATGGCAAAGATTGTATACAATAGATTTTTTAGGGAGAGGAGGAAACCATGAAGGGAAGTTTACTGGTAGTGTCTTTTTTTGCTTTAGGTTGCCTGATTGGATGGTTGGATTTTTTTCCGGAGGTATTGCTTAAAGGAGACATTTCTATGTATATTCTCTATCTTTTGATGTTTGAGGTTGGAATCAGTATCGGAAGTGATAAGAAGCTTAAGGATATTTTGAGAAGTATTCATCCAAAGCTTTTACTTATTCCTTTGGCGACCATGATCGGTACTTTTTCGGCTGTAGCTTTAGTGAGCTTACTCCTTCCAAAATGGAGTATATCAGAATGTTTGGCTGTTGGGAGCGGTTTTGCTTATTATTCATTGTCATCCATTTTGATTACGCAATTAAAGACGCCGACCTTAGGACTGCCGATAGCCACAGAGTTGGGTATCATAGCACTGATAGCAAATTTGATAAGGGAAATTATGACTTTGCTTGGCTCACCGCTTTTTGTGAAATATTTTGGACGTTTAGCTCCGATTTGCGCAGGAGCTGCGACAACGATGGATACAACACTACCTATAATTACTCGCTGTTCAGGTAAAGACTTGGTTTTTGTTTCCATCTTTCACGGAATGCTAATGGATTTTTCTGTTCCGTTTCTGGTTTCTTTCTTTTGTTCTTTTTAAATAAATAAGTTGTTTTGAATGATTTTGAGAAAAAGTAATAGTTGAGTTAGTATGAAGAAAATTATTTTGAGTGCTTTATTAGCATCATCTTTTTTGCCTGCATTACTGATGGCCAATGGAGAGGCACGCTTATTGCGTTTTCCAGCCACCAATGGAAATGAGATCGTTTTCTCTTATGCAGGCGATTTGTATAAGGTCCCGGTTGCCGGAGGTGAAGCGCAACGTTTGACTTCGCATGTGGGCTATGAAATGTTTCCTCGTTTTTCGCCGGATGGAAAGACGATAGCTTTTACAGGGCAGTATGACGGCAATACGGAAGTGTATACTATGTCCTCTTCTGGTGGAGAACCGGTGCGTGTTACCTATACAGCTACAAATAGTCGTGATGATTTGGGAGACCGAATGGGGCCTAATAATATTGTTATGACTTGGACCCCTGATGGCAAGCAGATTGTATACCGCAACCGCATTAATGATGGTTTTTCAGGGAGATTGTATAAGGTCAATAAGGAGGGTGGTCTTTCGGATGCTATTCCATTGCCTGAGGGTGGTTTTTGCAGTTATTCGCCTGATGGAAAACAATTGGCATACAATCGTGTGATGCGGGAATTTCGAACTTGGAAGCATTATAAAGGAGGCATGGCTGATGACGTTTGGATTTATAATCCGGAAAAAAAGACAGTCGAGAACGTAACAAACAATCCAGCTCAGGATATTTTTCCGATGTGGGTCGGAGATGAAATTTATTTTCTTTCAGACAGAGATCGGATTATGAACGTGTTTGTTTATAATACAAAAACAAAAGTCACTGAGAAGGTTACTAATTTTACTGACTATGATGTGAAGTTTCCAAGCGTCTTTGGAACTACCATCGTTTTTGAAAATGCGGGATATATTTATAAGTTGGATGCTACGACCAAAAAGGCAGAAAGGGTAAATATTATATTGAACTCAGATAATATTTATGCCCGCAGTGAAATCAAGAATGGCGCTGATTATATTACCAATGCCAGCCTTTCACCAGACGGTGAACGTGTAACGGTTTCTGCCAGAGGTGAAGTTCTTAATTTGCCTACGGATAAAGGCGTAACGAAAAATATTACTCGTACGCCGGGCGTTCATGAACGTGATGCTGTATGGTCTTCCGACGGGAAGTTTATTGTCTATGTGTCTGATCAGACCGGTGAGACAGAATTGTTCATGCAGGATGCTAATGATGCTGAGCCTGTGCAGTTGACAAAAGAGAATGATACTTATATAGAAGCGTTTAAATTGAGTCCGGACTCCAAGACGATCGTTTACGCAGATAGAAAGAATCGTTTGAGAGTGGTTGATGTTGCTTCGAAACAGATGACAACGCTGATGCAGGATTCTTTGGGATGGCCTGAAGATCTCTCTTTTTCACCTGATAGCAAATGGATTGCCTATACTCGGAAAGCAAATAATGATTTCAGTATCATTTATATTTATAATCTGACGGAAAAGAAAGAATATGCAGTTACCGACAAATGGTATAATTCTGGCTCTCCGATTTTCAGCACAGATGGGAAGTACCTGATTTTCTCTTCTGCCCGCGATTTCAACCCTAATTATGGTTCAATGGAGTGGAATCATGTTTACAATAATATGTATGGGGTATATCTGGTATTGCTCTCTAAAGATACACCTTCACCTTTTCTTGAGAAAGATGCACAGGTAAATGGAGAAAAGAAGGATGATGCTCCAATAAGTAGTATTTCAAAGAAGGGTGCCAATTCTGATAAGAAAGACATTAAGGCAAACAAGAAAGATACTGTGACAGCTGTAAAAATAGATGTTGATGGCCTTGTAGATCGAGTTCTCAAGCTACCTTTGGGTGGTTCTTATTACGGCAATTTTTATTCTGATGGTAAAAAAGTATATTATTGGAACAAAGGTACTACAAAAGTGTATGATTTAAATGATCAGAAGGAGGAAACAGTGGCCGAGGGTGCATCCATGAATGTAACTTATGGCAGCAAGAAAGCGTTGTTCATGAAAGGGAATCAGTTATATGTAATGGATATTCCTTCAGGAAAGGCTGATTTGAGCAAGCCTATCAACCTTTCGAATATGAAGATAACCGTTGATTATCCACAGGAATGGGCACAGATATTTAATGAGGCTTGGCGTGTTTATCGTGACGGTTTTTATCAACCGACGATGCATGGCATTAATTGGAAAGCTATCCACGATAAGTATGCTGTCCTTGTTCCTTATGTAAAGAATCGTACTGATCTTAATTATGTAATTGGCGAGATGATTGGCGAATTGGTATCCGGTCATGCTTACGTAGCTATGGGCGAGGCAAAGAATGCGGTAAAAATTAGTACCGGATTATTGGGTGCCGAACTTTCGCGTGACAAAAGTGGATTTTTCCGCCTAGACAAAATATTAGAAGGCGTAGCATGGAATAAAAATCTTCGGTCGCCACTGGCTGACCCGGGGATCAATGTAAAAGCCGGTGAATATATTGTCGCTATTGACGGGGTGGCAACGACGACAGTTAAAGATATTTACGCATTGCTTATAGGTAAGGCTGGTGTTCCGACCGAACTTTCAATTAATGCCAAACCTGAATTGATTGGTGCCCGCAAGGTGATCATTAGTCCGATTGATGATGAATATCCTCTTTATCATTATGCATGGGTTCAGGAAAATATGAAGAAGGTAGACAAGGCGACAAACGGTAAAGTCGGTTATATCTACATTCCAGATATGGGTTCTGAAGGGTTGAATGAATTTGCACGTTATTTCTATCCACAGTTGGATAAGGAAGGTCTGATCATTGACGATCGTGCAAATGGTGGGGGAAATGTATCTCCAATGATTCTTGAACGTCTGGCACGTGAGCCGTACCGTCTCACAATGGGTCGTTTTTCTTCACATGTTTTTACCATACCTGATGCTACGCAGGTTGGTCCAAAAGTGTGTCTCATCAATAAATATTCGGCTTCTGATGGCGATCTATTTCCTTGGGGATTCCGTGCATTGGGACTGGGTAAACTGATTGGTACGCGTACATGGGGTGGTATTATTGGTATTACAGGTTCATTACCTTATATGGATGGAACTGATATTCGCGTCCCTTGTTTTACCAGTTATGATGTAAAAACAGGTCAGTGGATTATAGAGAACCATGGTGTAGATCCGGATATTCTGATTGATAATGATCCGATCAAGGAATATGGTGGCGAAGATCAGCAGCTCAATTGTGCTATAGAGGAAGTGATGAAGGAATTGCAAAACCGCAAGCCGTTGCCTCCTATTCCAGCGCCTAGAGATTTTTCGAAGTGATTATCACAACGAAGCTGCATCTATAGAAATAATAATAAACGCGGATTGATATGGATTGATCCGCGTTTATTATTACATATATTAGAAGAATACAATTTGTTTGGTTACTTAATTGCCTATTGGGTTTTGTTTCAGTTTGCCACCGGCTTTAGCCACTTCTTGTGTCGGATAAGGAAATACCATGTCGTAGTCTGGTTCGAATGCTCGGGTCTCAGATCCTAAAGGCCAAATTTGAACTTTCGTCCAAGTGCTGTTCGGATTTGTACGATCGGCATAATGGCGTCCGTATTTTGGTGCATTCAATTTGTCGTATTGTTTCCAGCGCTTTAAATCTGCAAAACGATCGGTGAATTCGCCGGCCAATTCGCAACGACGTTCGTGCATTAGATCATTCATGGTAACAATGGTATATACATTCCCTAACCCAGCTCTTGAAGTCAGACGGTTTAGCTCGGTTGCTGCTTCGGCACCTCGTCCTAGTTGAATCAGTGCTTCAGCTTTGAAGAGTACCATTTCAGCAAAACGAATTAGTGGCAAGTTTAAATCAGTTGTTGGATCATCACCATTTTGTGAGATATGCGGATTGGTTGTTAGATCTCCATTTGAACCATAAGAGAAGGGCTCCATATATTTGTTTAGCATGAATCCTGATTCAAAGTCGGAAGCTGAATAATAGCTGCGTTCTTCGCCCAAGAAAGTGAACTTCTGCCCATATTCAAGTAAAGTGACAGCGCGACGTTCATCACCGTCTTTGAACTCTTCATATAGACCGAGAGTCGGTTTCATATACCCCCAACCGTTGTATTTACCCCATCCTTTATTTTCGAGAACAACGCCAGGAAATTCGCTCCCGGCTTCGCTTGAGCCTTTGGATGTGACTGACCAGATATACTCTTTCGACCAATTGTTTTCAATTTTAAATACATCGGCAAAATGAGGAAGTAACCCTCGTCCACAGTCGGTTTCTAGCGTATTGACTAGCTCTGGAATCAATGCCCATTTTGAATTGTCATATTGTGCCCAATAAGCAAGCACTTTAACCTTTAGAGCGATTGCTGCCGCTTTATGAGCCCGACCCCAGTTCGACTCGGCATATTCAGAGAAATAGGGTAGGCATTTGATTGCATTATCAAGATCGGAAACAACCATTTCATAGTTTTTCATGACTGAAGCCTGTTGTTCGGGAATAGAGTAGTCATATCCATCCCCATAATCTTCGTAGCGTGTGAATGGAATACCTTGATCGGCGCGCCCATAGCGGTAAGCCAAAATGAAATGACACCATCCGCGCATGAAATAGGCTTCGCCGAGGCTTCTTGTTTCGATAGCTGAGAGATTACCTGTGCCTTTTTTCAGCAGTGAAGAGATGATCCAGTTTGCACGAGCGATATACTGGTTGAATATTTCCCAGTTTTCACGTAGCGGACTTTCATCACCAGTGAAGTGAAAATTTGCCAATGTGTTGAATCCACGTGAACGACCCCAAATAAAATCGTCGCCGCCACCTGCCTGTTCGTAGAATAAGTTTCGTCCGAAGGTGGTTTCCTGTCCCATAATCCAATATAGGGCATCAATAGCATCGGTAGCATCTTTATCAGTTCTAAAGAATGTGTTTTGACTTGGCGTGCCTTCGGGTGTCACGTCTAGAAAATCACTGCATGAAGTCAGCAATGTCCCAATTAGCAAAATATATATGGATAATAAATATCTTTTCATATTAGCATCCTCCTTAATAAGTTAATTTAATACCTAATGATAACACTCTCGAAACGGGATACTTGCATCCATCCAGACCCTTTCCACCAACTTCAGGGTCGATACCGGAGTAACCGGTAATCGTAAACAGATTCTCGGCGCTGACATAAAGTGATAATGCGCTCTTTCGATCACCAAGATAAGATGACGTACGAATGAGGTCGGTTAGATCATAGCCAATGGTTACGTTTTTTAGACGCAGATAGGAAGCATTCTCTAAATAGTAATCGGAGATAGTCTCGAAGTTTCCGTTCGAATCCTGTTTTGTAATACGTGGAATATCGCTCCCGGTGCTGGAAGTCGACCATGCGTCGAGAATCTTATTCCAGCGATTGAATTCGCCCTGTGTCTCATTGAGCAGGATAAACTTTGAGGCGTTGAAGGCTTTTGTTTTGGCAACACCTTGCAACATCATGTTGAACGATAATTTCTTGTAATTGAATCCACCCATTAAAGAGAAGGTGAGTCGTGGCATGTAGCTGCCCATATATTGACGGTCGTTGTCATCGATCTTACCGTCGTTGTTGGCATCGACAAACTTCAGATCGCCTGCAACGGCATTCGGTTGGATACGTTTTCCATCTTTTACATAAGCTGCAGCTTCGGCATTGCTCTGAAAGATCCCGTCAGTTTTAATCAGATAGTATGAATACAACGGCTCTCCTTCAGCACTGCGATATGGATACAGGGTTCCACGGAAGTTATCATTATGCGACCAGACTGATTTTTTGCCGCTTTCGTCGGTGACCCCGATATCATAAACCCAGTTCTTGATAATCGACAGATTTGCTCCAAAGTTGTATGAGAAATCTTTGTTAATGCGGTCGTTCCAGTTTACCAGAAATTCGAAACCACGGTTGCGGATCTCACCCGAATTAATCAACATTGGGCTCATACCTATGTAGTTTGGCCATCCGTAAGTCTGTTCTTGGATCAAGTCTTTGGTCCTTTTTAAAAAGAAGTCGGCTGAAACAATCAGACGTTCTTTAAACATATTAAAATCAATACCCAAGTCAGTTTGTTCAGAAGTTTCCCAAGTCAGATTTTTGTTGAAAGCTGTACCCAGGTACAGTAAGTTTTTTGTGATGGTTGCATCTTTACCTACCTGCTTGCCATCGTTGTTACCGTCTTTTGAAAGTGTCGGACTTCCATAGGCGGTAGAAATTGATCCCAGATTACCAATGCGTCCCCAACTTGCACGAAGTTTAATTAGTGACAGTGCATCACTTTTTGGAAAGAACTTTTCTTCAGAGAGTTTCCATCCGGCAGTCACAGCAGGAAAGTCACCACTCTTATGACCGTCCGGTAAACGGCCGGCCCAGTCACGACGCCATGATCCGGTAAGGAAGTAACGGTTGTCATAACTGTAGGACAGTCGGCCAATAACAGCCACGTTATTATCTGGATCCGAATAGTAGTCTGTCGAAGCAACTGCTGTTGTAGCATAGTTTAGATATTGATAAATTTCATCTTCATTATCAAAGTTTCGCCCACCGGCTGTAAAGCCTCTCGTTCTTGACCTGTCGGCTGTTGTCGAAATCAATGCACCAATGGAATGTTTATCAAATGTATTGTCGTATGTCAATGTGTTTTCTGTTTCCCAATAGTTGTACGTACTTGTATTATATGATAGTTCATTAACTCCGTTCGGCTTACCCGGTTCGGTGGCTTTCGGTGTGAAATTTTTGTAGAACCAGTTCGAATTTCGATAGGTAAAACGGCTAATGAATTTCATGCCCGTGATGATGTTTTCTATCTTCAACTGGGTAGAAGTAGAATATTCTTTTGTGCGATCTCTCAGCGTGTTGGCTAAAAGGGTCCGCAGTGGGTTAATTACGTCTCCATGAATGTTGGCAAATTGACTATTCAAGCTACAGACCCCACCAAATGAACCATCTTCGTAATATGGAACGGCACTTCTTGGCATGTATAAAGCCGAAAGGATGACGCCCGAATAGCCGCTGTCAGTGTTTGTCCCACGTTTTTTTGTTTCCTTATAAGTAGCATCTTCGCTGATGGTTATATATTTGTCTATTTTGTATGATCCATTGTAGCGGGTACTTATCGTTTTGTTATATGTGCCCAGCAGTGCGCCTTCGTCATCATTATAATTGAATGATACTCGGTTTGTAAAGTTTTCGGTACCTCCATTTATTGAAAAATTGTGGCGTTGATAGAAGGCGCTTCTGAAAATTTCATCCATCCAGTCGGTTCGTGTCGTAGCCACTTCCGGATTCAATGTTGTATCCCATCCTGCGGGAAGGCTTTGTCCTGCTGCCGCATACGACTGTGAACGAACTTGTTTTTCTTGCTCAATCGTTAGTGATTGTGGAAGATTTGTTGCGGTTCGAACGCCGAATGTTCCTTCATAATTGATAGAAGGCTTTCCTGCTTTTGCCGATTTTGTGGTGACAAGGATTACACCGGCAGATCCTGAATGCGCACCGTAGATTGCAGCAGAGGCAGCGTCTTTCAATACAACGATTGATTCGATATCGTTTACATTGAATGGTGCACCAGGAACACCATCGACAACCCATAATACATTTTCTGAAGAAGTAGAGCCTTGGCCTCGGATTACAATAGATGGTGTTGATGTCGGGTCGCCACCTTGCGCTACAACCGTAACACCTGGAATTTGACCTTGCAGCATCGCTTCCGTTGAACTTACCGGACGATCTTTTAATCCTTCAACATCTTTCAGTATGCCAATTGAAGCAGATAGATCTGATTTGCGGGATTGGGCTCCATAGCCTAATACAACTACTTCATCTAGTTTTTTGGAATCTTCTTGTAATACAATAGTAAAATTCTGCTTATTAGCTGGCATTTCTTGTGTTAGGTAACCTAGATAAGAGATTTGCAAAGTAGCACCACTTTGTACTTCCAGTGCGAATTTGCCCTCAATATCGGTTACGGTTCCGTTGGTTGTCCCTTTTACTAGGACGTTTGCGCCAGTTACAGGTTCCCCTTTTTCATCTTTGACGATTCCTTGTATCGTCCTTCTGCTCTGTTGGACGATTGCTCCAGTGAGAGCAATCTTTCCATTTATACTTGCAGCAGAGACAGGGAAAGCATACAGACTTCCCATGACTAATGACAGTAGTATAGCAGGTAGTTTGATTGGTTTTAGGAATGAACATTCCTTTTCTGTACTTTTGTCCATAAATTACAAGTTTAGTTCAAAAAATGTTAACTTACTATTATTGGTTTAGCTGATTACAAACATATTGAAAATATCTTGTTTGTTATGTTACAAATATATTGATAATATTTTACAAATGCAAGTTGATCGAGGATTCTATATTTTTAATATTGAAAATAGAAATGGATTAGCTATAAAATAAACCAACTGCATAAAAGATGATTACAAAATCTTTTACGCAGTTGGGCACTCCATTTTGTAATGAGAGTGGTTCAGAATTTAATATTTAATGCTTCTCCTTCTTTGATCTTCTTGTCACAAATTGTTTTTCCTTCGCTATTAACGGTTACCTTCAGTTTGTTTTTATTGTTTGATCGTTTCACTGAAATGTTGAATACGTGTCCGAATGCACCGATCTTGTTCAGACTCATATGATCCCAATTTTTAGGAAGACGGGGTGTAAATGTAAATGCGTGTAACCCTGTGGGACGAATGCCGAACATCCCTTCAGTAATGATGCGGCAATATAGTCCACTTTCAGCAGATAAATGGCGCTGGCCTCCTTCCGGCCAAGCTTCTATGGCATAAGGAACATGTTCCCCTAATAAGCGACGATTTGAATAATATCTGAGATAATCAATAGCTTTCTCGGTCTCACCACAGGCAAAGACGCCACGCAAAGCATAGAGTGTTGAACGATCCCAGAAGGTTTCGCTGCCAGCTTGTGAGAGCAACCCGTTTTCAGTCCATAGTTGTGGTGAAAACAGCGCATTGATGGTTGCCTCTTTGCGGTTGTAAATGCCCATTACCAACGGAATACAGATCCAGGCTCGAAGCACATTGTTGTCTTCATAATACTTATAAGTGTTGAAACCTTCGACTGTGCTTCCAAAATATTTATCAATATTCTTTTTTATTGCTTCGGCACGTTTTGTATAATCTGCTAATTGCGAAGCAGATTTGCCAAGATTTTTACCTAAGAAAACAGCAGAGCATAGGGCATCATAGTAGAGTGATGATGTACATAAATTGGCTTTACCTGCTGGGAAACGTCCTTCTAACTCGTCGGTATCTGAAGCTACGACTCCACTTTTATTCAGTTGACGTTTGCAATATTCGAGAGTCCATTCAATCAGCGGCCAGAGTTTTTCAGCTTCGGCTTTGTTGCCGCGAGCCAGTGCATAACGCGATGCGCCATAAGCAATCATTGCACCATCGCCACGGTCGCCTGCACCATTCCATATATCAGTTCCTTCAGCAATGATAGAACTTGGAATAGGTTTGTATTCAGGGCTTATGAAGCGGGCAAAAAGCATGTAGGCATTTAAAGCCGAACGGTTACCGATATCGTATCCTAAATACGGGAAGAACGGGTTGATATATTCAGCTTGATCGTTTGCCCATATTGCGGCATAGTAGGATTCGCCACCTGGACCGTGCATCAGTCCGTTTTTAGTGTCGTAGATACTTTCGGCAGCACGAATTTTGGCGAAAGCAAACATTTTATTGATAGTTTTATCAGGTGATTCAAGTACAAGCTTTCCCCATAATTCAGTGACCAGAGCCTGTCGTTCCAGTAATTCCTTATCGATATCAGGCGTTATCTCGTTTTCTCCATTTTTATATCCTGTATATGAAGCACTGAAAGTAATCTCTTCGTCAGATTTAAGCAGTTTTGCCTTACGTCCGCTGATAACTGCTATTACATTATAACTGCCGTCTACGCCTTTTTCCGGATCAGTGTTGATAACTGAGCGTGTGAAAGGTATTTCAACGTTTATAGGGTCTTTACCTGTATTTTTCAGGATATATTTTTCATATAAGGAAGGTTTTGTAGTAGAAGGAAAGATTATTCGTGTCAGTTTTACTTTGCCTTCGCGCGAAAAGTTGAAAGTGCTGTTTACAATCATTGTTCCGTTGAGTGTGATGTCTGTTACTTTCTCGCCTTGTAAAGTTCGTCCGTTCACGTTTATCATCTCAGTTACATCCCCGCCGAAATTACGCATCAGACTGGCGTGTGTATTATTAGGGATCGTACGGAGCATCGGCCAGACCATGTGGCGGTTGAGTGTGAATGCACCATTATTATTTACTCCATAATACAAGACGGTAGAAACTTTCAGACCACTCATTTCGATATGATCTTCATGCGGCAGATTGCCATTGATAGTCCAAGTTATTCCGCCATCAGCATTAATTTTCCAACGATTGACGGCAGTTGCACTGAGGCAACATGCTGTAATAAGTATTAGTAGAATATAAATTTGTTTATTCATGATAATGTCATATTAAGTGTAGTATCTAGAATGAATATTATTTTGTTATACAATTTATTTCAATGGTAAAACCCTTTTCATCGCATCAACAAAGATTGAAGCCATCTTCTGCTGAATCATTTTATCTTTGCCTCGTTGTGGATGCCAACCTAAAATTAGGCCATCTGTTGTCTGCGTATCTTGCGAATATAGCAGACTAGTTTGAGCTCTGGTTACAGGATTTAGCATATTTTTTGAGAATCCGATGTATTTGTCAAATTCAACTAAGGGGAATCCCCATTTAGTAGCAAGTTTTCGAACAGAAGTGTTGTAGATGACGCGCCCGTCATGCCAATGCGTACAAAGGACAATCACTGCAGGCTTCCCGTTTTTATTTCCATAGTATTTTGAATGTTCGTTGAACTGCAAATTATAGCATTCGGTAATATAGCGTTTGATAACGTAATCGTAAGCAGCGGCATAGTTTGAACGGTCAAAAGGGGTTAAATAATCAGTGTATTTTTCCTTTAATTGCGATTCATCAAACACATCTTTATCATGGACCTGCATGATTACCAGTGCATCCGTTTTTTCTAACTCTTCCTGTGAATACAGGGTCCCTTTAGCCATGCGATTGGCAGCATCGGCAATAGCTTCTCCTCCAATAGCGCGGTTGATAGCGACAGCATCCAGTGCATCGCATCCTAATTCAAACCAACCATTTGCCGGTTCGGCAAAAGACGCACCAGTTAGCAAAATTGTATATTTGGCATGCCTATTTGTTTGCGCCGAAAGAGTCGTTGCGCAAAGAGGTACCCACAAAAAAAGAGATAAGATAAAAATGACCTTTTTCATTGTTAAATAATTATTAGTGTGCAAACGTACAAAATCTTTGTCTTAAAACAATGGTTGGTAATGAAAATGGATTCGATTATAATCTTTCCATCCTTAGGATCATAAGCAAAGAATCATTACCTTTGTTCCACGGAGCAATGATTGCTGATAATCAAAACGGTTCTCTAAATAATCCGGATTTGTGTTATTAAATTTTTAGATTTATGATAATTAATGCGTTGTTACTAAGTTTACTATGTGCTATTGAAGGAGGATCTGGCATACATACTTATATTCAGTATGTTCATCCGTTGATAGGAACGGATAACCGCATTGTTCAGGGCAAGGCAAAGGGTTCGACTGAAGAACGTGGGCAGATTATGCCGGCTACGGGTGTACCGCACGGAATGACAAATTGGGTTGCACAGACGGAGCCGACTGAGCAAAAGTGTCATCCGCCTTATTACTATTTTCAAGATACGTTTGAAGGTTTTCGTGCTAGTCATTGGATGAATGGTTCCTGTACGCAGGATTATGGAAGTGTCACAGTGATGCCTGTGAGTGGAACGCTTAAAGTAGATCCGGTGTCTAGGGCTTCGTTATTCGATCATTCTGGCGAGGTATCTACTCCATCATATTATAGTGTGCTTTTGAAACGTTATGATGTAAAGGCGGAGTTGACAGGCCTTTCGCGTGCCGGCATCATGTGCTTTGATTTTCAGAAAGCAGGCGATCATTATGTGGTTATTGATCCGAATAGTGATGAAGGCGTTGCGGCTATCCACATAAATGCAGCTAAGCATGAAATATGTGGAAGCAATCCAGTCCACCGGATCTATCAAGGCTTTGGTAAAGCTGCCGGTTTTAGCGGACATTTTGTGGTTCGATTGGATGCCGATATTACTGCATGGGGAATTGATAGTACGACAACAAATCATTACATTGCCTGGGTAAAGTTGAAATCCAAGAGACCTCAAAGACTGACAGTGAGAGTAGGAACTTCATTTACTGATATTGCTCATGCTCGTATGAACATGGATGGAGAGATCGGCAAGCAAACTTTCGATGAAGTGCGTAAAGCATCTTCTAATGCTTGGGAGCAGGCTTTGGGTCAGGTTGCTGTCGAGGGAATGAACGAAGAATCTAAAATAAAATTTTATACAGCGTTGTACAATACTCATTTCCTTCCACGTGCTTTCAGTGATGCTGACGGTTCTTATCCGGAATTTGATGGAGGAAAGCAAGTCAGAAAGATGTATGGTGGTGTCTATTATGCGGATTACTCACAATGGGATACTTATCGCGCAGTGCATCCACTTTTTACAATACTTAATCCGAAACGTGATGGTGACATGGCTCACTCGTTGGTACTCAAGGGTGAACAGGGAGGGTGGTTGCCTATATTCCCTTTATGGAACAGCTATACATCTGCAATGATTGGTGACCATTGTATCGCGATGCTTGGGGATGCTATAATGAAAAATATTCCAGGGTTCGATTATGAGGCGGCTTACAAACTGATGCGGAAGAATGCATTCACAGTTAACAATGATACAGATAGTTATTGCGATGGGAAAGGAAGACGGGCGATGGAATCATATCTCAAATATGGTTATATCCCATTGGAAGATTCAGTAAAAGATGCTTTCCATAAGCAAGAGCAGGTATCGCGTACACTCGAATATGCCTATGATGACTTTGTACTGGCTCAGGTGGCGAAGAAGTTGAGAAAGACTGGTGATTATGAGATGTTGATGAAGAGGGCGCAGAATTATCACAATGTAATTGACTCCGAGACAGGTTTTGCTCGTGGACGTTATGCAGATGGATCCTGGATTAGCCCGTTTGATGTAAATAAATTCGTTTCATTTGTGACGGAGGCGACGCCATATCATTACACTTGGTATGTTCCACAAGATGTTGCCGGGCTAATCCAACAGATGGGAGGGCAAGATAAATTTATCCAACGGTTGGACACGTTTTTCGAGGGAGGTTATTACTGGCATGGCAACGAACCGTGTCATCATATAGCTTATCTTTTTGCCTATGCCGGCGAACCTTGGAAAACTCAGCAGTGGGTTCATCGGATTATTGATCATGAATATTATACTACACCAAATGGATTATGTGGAAATGATGATGCCGGACAAATGTCGGCATGGTTGGTGTTTAGTATGATGGGTTTTTATCCGGTTTGCCCCGGATTGCCGTATTATGTTCTTGGTAGTCCGAGTTTTGATAAATGTACGATTCATCTTGAAGATGGCAAAAAGTTTGTTATTGAGGCAATAGGAGCTTCAGTCGGAAAGATTTATATCCAGTCGGCTACATTAAACAACAAGAATTATAACAAGAGTTTTATTCTACATAAAGATATCCTTAATGGTGGTGTTTTAAAATTTGTGATGGGTAAGAAACCTAATAAAAAATGGGCTTCAGCTAAAGGTTCTTTGCCTCCGTCATTGGGAATGTAACGAACAGAAAATTTGAATAACATGAAAAATACTTATTTCTTACTTGCATTTTTATGGGCTGTATCAACAGCTTTTGCATCTGCTCAAATAAAGGAACCGGTAGATTATGTGAATACTCGTATAGGAAATATCAGCCTGCTTTTGGTACCTACTTATCCGACTACGCATTTACCAAACAGTATGCTGAGGATGATTCCTTCGCATAATGAGTTTGTTTCTGATCGCATGGCAGGGCTTCCGCTAAATGTTCCTTCACACCGCCAAGGAGATGTGCTTTTGTTGATGCCTTATTGTGATGATGGATCCAGTTTAACTAATCTAGGTTCTTACCGATATGATCAAGAGGTTTCTAAACCGTATTATTATTCTGTTTTTTTAGATGATTTTGGGATTGATGTTCATTTTGTTCCACAAACAAAATCGGGATTGTTCACAATTAATTTTGAGAATAAAGGTATTCGATATGTGATGGTAAAAACAGTCGGTCAAGGCGAATTGAAACATGAGGGTAATGCTTTTTTCGGGTATGAGCATTATCATGGAATCAAGCATTATTTCTATCTTGAATTTGACCAGAAGATTTTTCAGGCTGATACGGTTACTATGGGAAAAAACAATGCGATCTATGCTAAGTTTGGCGATAAAGTAAGAAAGGTTTGTGCCCGTTATGGAATTTCTTATATTAGTGTGGAACAGGCGAAAAGAAATCTTAGCAAAGAAATAAATAGTTTTGATGAGACGACCTTAATTCCTTTGGCTCGAAAGGTATGGAATGATGTGTTAGGGAAGATTCGTGTTGAGGGTGGATCGGAAGATCAGAAGACAACTTTTTACACGGCCTTGTATCGTTCAAGTGAACGTATGATTAATATTTCGGAAGATGGAAAATACTTCAGTGGTTTTGATGGAAAGATTCATAATGATGGAGGTGTCGACTTTTGGACAGACGACTGGATCTGGGATACATATCGTGCGCTGCATCCATTGCAGGTTCTTTTGAATCCTAAAGCTGAATCGCAGAAGTTGGTTTCTTATTTGCGTATTTATGAGCAGTCTGGTTGGATGCCTACTTTTCCTTGTGTGTTTGGTGATGCGCATTGTATGAATGGTAATCATGCGGCTATAATGTTTGCTGATGCTCTCTGCAAAAATATTTCTTTTGATGTGACTAAAACCGCTGATGCTATGAAACATACAGTTCTATCTGAGTCAATGGTGCCGTGGTATCGTGGACCAATAACATGTCTTGATGAATTTTATCAAAAGAATGGCTGGTTCCCAGCATTACATCCAGGAGAGATGGAGACTGTAAAGGAAGTTAGTCCGTTTGAAAAACGTGAAGCAGTAGCGGTTACTTTAGGGGCTTCATACGACGATTGGGCTATAGCGCAATTGGATAAAAAAGCTTTGAAGGAAGATGATTATCATTATTTCCTTGATCGTTCGTTGAATTATCGTTATTTATTCAATAAATCAACCAAATTCTTTCATCCTAAGGATAGTGCAGGTCGCTTTATTGAACCATTTGATTATATTTTCTCGGGCGGTATAGGAGCACGTGATTATTATGACGAAAATAATGCATGGACTTATAATTGGGATGTTCAGCATAATATTGCTGACTTGATTTCTCTTTTTGGTGGAACTAAACCTTTTACAGATAAACTGGATCAACTTTTTGTTGAAGGAATGCAGCGTTCGAAATGGCAATATTATGCAGTTCATCCTGATGCAACGGGGAATGTGGGGCAATTTGTGATGGGGAATGAACCTAGTTTTCACATTCCTTATTTATATAACTACGTTAGACAGCCTTGGAAGACGCAGAAGCGCATTCGTATGTTAATGGAAAGTTGGTTTCGTAATGATTTGATGGGAATATGCGGAGATGAAGATGGAGGTGGAATGTCTGCTTTTTATGTATTCTCTGCCTTGGGTTTTTATCCCGAAACACCTGGAATTCCAATGTATGTGATCGGTAGTCCTATATTTACAAAGTCGACTATTCGATTAGATAATGGAAAGAATTTTACAGTAATTGCTCTTAAAGCATCTTGGGAGAATAAATACATTCAGTCTGCAAAACTAAATGGCAAATCGTATAACAAAACGTGGTTCACACACGACGACCTTATGGAAGGTGGAGTATTGGAACTTGTGATGGGTAATCGTCCAAATAAACAATGGGGAACGTCTCTCGAGTCTGTTCCGCCTTCTTGCAAAATGGAAAACTAAATTTGATATATATGCTAATATCATTGAAAGAAATGCTGAAGAATGCCTACACGAATAAATATGCAGTAGGTGCATTTAACTGCTTGAGTTTGGAAAATGTGATAGGAGCTATTAAAGCCGCCGAGGAATTACGCTCTCCTATTATTATTCAATTGGCAGAAGTTCAATTTCCTTGTGCTCCAATCGAGTTGATGGCTCCGCTATATTTGAATGCAGCGAAGGCAGCTACCGTGCCAGTGGCCGTTCATTTAGACCATGGAGAAAGTATGGAAACTTGTATTCATGCTATGCGACTGGGTTTTGGCTCTGTGATGTATGATGGAGCTTCTTTACCATTTGCTGAGAATGTACGTATTACTCGCGAAGTGGTACGTATAGCAAAAGCATTCGGTGTGGATGTTGAAGCAGAGTTAGGTAAGGTCGGAAATGCTGATAATAACGAGAATAAGAAAGATCCAGATATTTATACAGGAGTTCAGGAGTCGTTACTCTTTATACAACGCACTGGCATTGATGCTTTGGCGATAGCAATCGGTAATAAACACGGTCATTACATAGCAACACCTCAATTAAATATTGCGCGATTGACTGAGATTCATGAAGCCTGTGAGATGCCTCTTGTATTACATGGAGGAACTGGTACGAGTGAAGAAGATTTTAAAGCATGCATACATAATGGAATTTGTAAGATAAATGTGGCTACAGCTATTCAGCTTGGTGTCACTAATCATCTACGTCAATATTTGCAGTCTAATGCTAATCCTGATTATATTGAAATGAAAGAGGAGGTTGTAAAGGCAACAAAAGAGGTTGTGGCTTATCATATCAAGTTGTTTGAAAGTGAAGGACGATTTTGAATAATAAATCATATGAGAAGAGGAATTATTTCAGCAGGGAACTGGTTGGCCGATACCGTGAAATTTATTCCAGTCTTTCCTTCACCCGGTAATTTGGTGACAATAGAAAGGATTGAAATGGGTTTTGGTGGTTGTTCTCATAATGTTCTGGTTGATCTGGCTCATTTAGAGACAGATATTCCTTTATATGCAGGTGGCTGCATTGGTGAAGATCCGACAGGTGATGCGATTATGAATGATTTAAGAAAACTTCAAATTGATTCATCTTGCATGTATCGGTCGACTGTACCAACATCTTATACCGACGTGATGGCTGACCGTGAACATGGAACGCGTACGTTTTTCCATTTCCGTGGAGCTAATGCAACGTTAAGTGACACACATATAGAAAGCATGAATGTGGAGGCAAAGATTTTCCACCTTGGATATCTCCTTTTATTAGATGAACTGGATGCTGTTGACAATGAATATGGTATTAAGGCGGCTCGTGTTTTGCATCGTCTTCAACAAAAAGGTTATAAAACTTCGGCCGATGTTGTTTCTGAAGAGGGAACTCGTTTCAGAAAAGTAGTACTTCCATGTTTGCCATACATGGATTATTTTATTATCAATGAAGTAGAAGCTGGAGCTTGCTTTGGAAAATCGTTGCGTAATGATAAAGGAGAAATCTTGTTGGACGAAGTAGAAGCAGCTGCACACTTTATGTTGAATAGAGGTGTGTCGGATGCTTGTTTCATCCATTTTCCTGAAGGTGGGTTTGGAATGAAGTATGATGGAGAAACATACTACGAACCTTCACTCAAAGTAAAAGCATCAGAAATAGTATCGTCTGTAGGCGCTGGTGATGCTTTTTGTGCAGGGGTACTTTATGCGCTGCATGAAGGATTTTCGTTGAAGGAATCACTTCGTATTGGGAATGTTTCTGCGTACTTTAATTTGAAAAATGCGACCTCTACCGGTGGTGCTCCGACCTTGTTGACAATAATGCAATTCATCAAAAGTAATTATTCTAAATAAGTATTGCCATGAAAAGAAGTGAAATTAATCAGTACATCAATGAGGCGGCAGAGTTTTTTGCAGCTCATTTATTCTATTTGCCCGAATGGGCAAAGTGGACGCCTGTAGAATGGGAGACGAAAGGAAATGAATGCGACGAGATTCGAAGAAACGCTTTGGGTTGGGATGTGACTGATTTTGGAAAAGGAAATTTCCTTAAAGAAGGGTTGACATTAGTTACGATCCGTAATGGAAATGTAAAGCTTGATCACAAACCTTATTGTGAAAAGATTATGTTCGTTCGCGAAAAACAGGTCACGCCCATGCATTTTCACTGGACAAAAATGGAAGACATCATAAATCGTGGAGGTGGAGACTTGTGTATTCGTTTGTGGAAAGCCGGCAAGGAAGAAAAGCCCTTGGAGGGTAAGGTGTCAATTCAGATTGATGGAATAACAAAGACTTTTACGGCGGGTGAAGTGATTCGTTTAAAGTCGGGGCAGAGCATTAGCTTTGTTCCATATATTTATCATGAGTTTTGGTCAGAGAACGGACCGAGTATGATTGGTGAGGTATCAACTGTAAATGATGATGCCAATGATAATCGTTTTTTTGAACCATTAGGAAGGTATCCTTTTGTAGAAGAGGATGATAAAGCTGAACATTTGTTGTGTAACGAATATAAATAATATATGAATCGACATCTTTTGATTGTTTTATTAATGATTCTTTTGATGCCATTTTTCTTGTCAGCAAAAGATATAGAGAAAGAAATAAAGATTGAACCGGCTTTCTGGTGGAGCGGTATGAAAAATCCGGAACTACAGTTAATGATCCATGGTACGAATATAGCCGACTATCAGGCTTCAGTAAGCACATCTGGTATACGCGTCAATCAGTGTATTCGTTTGGATAATCCAAATTATCTTATTGTTTATCTCGAATTAAAGAAGGCTAAGCCGGGTCATTTTGACATTATATTTACCAAAGGGAAGGATCATCTTACTTATTCTTATGAATTGAAAACTCGTCGTGTTGATGCAGATAAGATTAAAGGATTTGATTCGTCGGATGTACTTTATCTGATTATGCCGGATCGTTTCGCCAATGGAGATCCTGGTAATGATCAGATACCGATGAGAACGAAATATAAGATTGACAGAAACGACCCCAATGCACGTCATGGTGGTGATTTAGTTGGCATAGAACAACATTTGGATTATATCAAGGATCTGGGAGTTACAGCTATATGGCTTAATCCTGTGTTGGAAAATGATATGGAAGGGGGTTCGTATCATGGATATGCGACGACCGATTATTATCGTATCGATCTACGTCTTGGCACAAATGATGAATATGTGCGTTTGATTGAAAAGGCTCACCAAAAAGGTTTACGTGTTGTGATGGATATGATTTTTAATCATTGTGGTAGCGATCATCCTTGGATGAAAGATATTCCAAATTATGATTGGTTTAATAATCTGAATCATTATGTTCAGACGAATCATGATAAAGAAGCTTATTTTGACCCTTATATCTCGGAATACGATAAAAACACACTGCTTAATGGATGGTTTGTTCCGACCATGCCTGACTTGAACCAGAAAAACCCTCATGTAGCAAAATATCTGATACAGAATTCAATTTGGTGGATAGAGTATGCAGGTATTGATGGAATTCGTCAAGATACATATCCTTATGCCGACGCAAATATGATGCGTCGATGGTGTAATGAAGTAATGGCTGAATATCCTGATTTCAATATTGTAGGTGAATCATGGATGGATTTTACAATCGGCTCGGCTTATTGGCAGAAAGGCAGTCGTTTGAATTTTGGTGAAGATACAGGATTGAACACAGTGATGGATTTTAATCTGATGGAGATTGCAGGATCCGCATTTAGTGAAGATACAGGTGATCGCAGAGGTTTACATGATATCTTTATGCATATGTGCTACGATTATGTCTATCCTGATATTTTTCATGTACTTCGTTTTCTGGAAAATCATGATACAGATCGTTTTCTTAAAGAGATGCCTACTAATCTTGACGCATTTAAACAAGCAGTAACATTTTTATTGACAATTCCAGGTATTCCACAGTTGTACTACGGACAGGAATTGTTGATGAGTGGCACAAAGAATAAGAGCGATGGTTATGTCAGACGAGATGTCCCGGGCGGATGGCCGGGTGATGAAACAAACTGGTTCGAATCAACAGGAAGAAGTGATATTCAGAATGAAGCTTGGAATTTTATTCAGAAAGTTTTGAAATGGCGTCAGAAAAACGAGGTTATTTCTAGAGGAAGTATGAAGCACTTTATGCTGAATCAGGGTGTGTACGTTTATCAAAGAAGCTATAACGGGAAGAGCGTTTTGGTTGTGCTGAATGGAAGTAGTAAAAATGTGATGTTGCCATTGGATCGTTATGTAGAAGTGTTGCAAAATAAGGTTGAGGGTAAAGATGTTTTGACGGGGAAAATAGTCACTTTAGGAAAGGCATTGAATCTTTTACCTAAAGAAATACTGCTTTTGGAATTGTAAAATAATATGGATTTTGTATTGCACTCGAGGTAAATGCATTAATTTTGTAGCATAACAATTATTCAAATAGATTTATATGGTTTATTATAAACGAATTCTTTTGAAATTGAGCGGTGAATCGCTTATGGGAAACAAGCAATATGGTATTGATGAACAACGTTTGAGTGATTATGCTGAACAGATTAAAGATGCGGCAGAAATGGGCATTCAGATTGGAATTGTGATTGGTGGAGGAAACATTTTTCGTGGTGTAAGTGGAACTGCTAAAGGTTTTGATCGTGTTAAAGGCGACCAGATGGGAATGTTGGCAACTGTAATCAATAGTTTGGCTCTTAGTTCTGCGTTGACTTCCCTAGGCGTTAAGGCAAAGGTTTTAACTGCAATACGGATGGAACCGATAGGCGAGTTTTATAATAAATGGCGTGCTATTGAATTGATGGAGCAAGGCAATGTGGTGATATTCTCTTGTGGAACCGGGAGTCCTTTTTTTACAACCGATACAGGTTCATCTCTGCGCGGTATTGAAATTGAAGCTGATGTGATGCTGAAAGGAACACGCGTGGATGGTGTATATACGGCGGATCCTGAAAAAGATTCGACAGCAACGAAGTTTACAGATATTACGTATGATGAGATTTATACGCGTGGTTTGAAGGTGATGGATTTGACTGCAACAACGATGTGCAAAGAAAATAACCTACCGATCATTGTATTTGATATGGATGTGAAGGGAAATTTGATGAAAGTACTCAAAGGAGAGCAAATAGGGACGTTGGTTCATAACTGATAAATGTAAATGTCCATGAAAACACACAGATGGGGTTTGCTGATAACTTTGATTGTTGCCAATCTGATACAGGTCGACGCTCAATTGTCGATGAAGATAACAAAACGCTATCTAAATTTCCCTATATCGCAAAAAACGGAAAGAGCAGGAATGGCTATCGAGTGCAAGGGGAAAGCAGATTATTCTTTTAGTGTTCGTTTAGCCTCAGACAAAGCTGATTATTGGACATTTTATGATGCATTGTCATTAAAAGGGGAAACTGTAACAATCACATACAACGGAAATAAGGAGGGCCTGAAGAACATATATCAATCAGAGGAAATTGCCGGTATTGATAGTATGTATGAAGAGGTCAACCGTCCGCAATTTCATTTTACACCGCGTCGCGGATGGAATAATGATCCGAACGGATTAATCTATTATGAAGGAGAATATCATCTTTTTTATCAGCATAATCCTTATGAACGTGAATGGGGGAATATGCATTGGGGGCATGCTGTAAGCAAAGATTTAATGCATTGGGTGGAATTGCCGGAGGCACTTTATCCGGATCATATTGGAACTATGTTTTCCGGCTCTGCTGTTATTGATTACAAAAATACATCGGGTTTTGGAAAAGAGGGTGTTCCTCCTATGGTGGTGATTTATACAGCTGATAATCCTGAAAAGGAATTGCAATGCGTTGCTTATAGTTTGGATAAAGGACGGACGTGGACTAAATATGCAAACAATCCGGTTATTGATTCGAAAACAAAGTGGAACTGCAAGGATACACGTGATCCGAAAGTGTTTTGGCACAAGCCTTCCGGTCAATGGGTGATGATCCTCTATGAAAGAGATGGGAATTCTATCTATACTTCTCCGAATCTAAAAAATTGGACTTACCAAAGTCATATAACCGGATTTTATGAATGTCCGGATTTGTTTGAACTTCCTGTAGATGGAAATAAGTCAAATACTAGATGGATAATGTTTGGTGCATCCGGGAATTATATGATTGGTAGTTTTGATGGAAAAACTTTTACACCGGAAGGTGGAAAATACTATTATGCTACCGGTTCGATGTATGCTGCGCAAACTTATTCAAATATTCCGGAATCTGACGGACGCCGTATTTTGATTGGTTGGGGAAGAATTCAACATCCGGATATGCCGATCAACGGCATGATGTTATTACCTGTAGAGCTTACATTAAAGACGACTAAAGAAGGTCTCCGGTTGTTTAGTTATCCGGTAAAAGAATTTGAATTATTGAAAAATCATGTCGGCCATTGGAATAATCTAACTGTTGAACAGGCTAATGAAGTTCTTAAACCATATAGTGAGAATTCCTGTCTTCATATTCGCACAACCATCAAATTGTGGGATTCTATTAATGCGGGTTTATTGCTCTTTGGACAGCCATTGATCGATTATGACATGAACTACAATCGTGTGAATGGCATTTTTTATACTCCTGAAGAGCGGACAAGTCTAGAACTGACAGCTGATATTATACTTGACAAGACTTCAGTAGAAGTGTTCATCGATGGAGGCTCATATGCTTTTTCGATGTCGCGAAAGGCTGTTGATAGAAATAAAGATGGATTCTGTTTTTGGGGGAGAAATATTGAGGTGAAAGCTTTGGAAGTAAGTACGATTAATTCAATTTGGAAATAAAATATGGGAATAATGGAAAAGAATAGACCTGTAATTGTAGGTGTTGGTGAACTGTTGTGGGATATGCTTCCAACTGGGAAGCGTGCTGGAGGAGCACCTGTTAATTTTGTTTACCATGCGACCTGTATGGGTGCCGACGGTTATGCGATTAGCGCAATAGGTAAAGATGAACTGGGGAAGGAAGTCGTTCGCGAATTGGATGATAACGGGATCAAACATTCGCTGGGAATAGTTGATTATCCGACAGGAACGGTGGAGGTCGTCTTGAAAGACGGGAATCCTACATATAATATTATACAAGATGTTGCGTGGGATCATATCCCTTTGACTGTTGAGGCAGAAGAACTGGTTAAGAAAGCTGATGCCGTTTGTTTTGGTACATTGGCTCAGCGCTCACCGGAGTCACGCGAAACAATCCAAACATTATTGAAAAATACACGCAAAGAGGCATTGCTCATTTTTGATATAAATATTCGACAGTCATATTATTCAAAAGAACTAATTGAAGAAATGTTGGAGCGAGCTAATGTATTTAAGGTAAATGATGAGGAAATGGTGCTTGTTCGTGAGATGTTTGGACTTGCTGATGATGAAGATACTGCTTGCCGGCAATTGCTAGAACGCTATAATCTGCTCTATATGATTCTGACTGCTGGTAGTGCGTATAGCTCGGTTTATACAGTAAAAGAAAAATCCATGTTTCCGACACCAAAAGTAAAGGTGGCGGATACCGTTGGCGCCGGTGATTCTTTCTCTGGTGCATTTGTTTATTCAATATTGTGTGGTAAATCGTTGCAGGAAGCTCACCGGATAGCTGTTGAGACGGCTGCATATGTCTGTGAAAGAGAAGGAGCATGGCCTCAATATCCGTTTATGAGTTGATAATGAAATAAAGTAAATTGTATGAAAAGTAAAAGTTTGTATTTAAAGTTGATCCCTTTGATGGTGGTATTTTTCACTATGGGATTTGTTGATCTTGTTGGCATCGCCTCTAATTATGTGAAGGCGGATTTAGGCTTAAGTGATTCTGTCGCAAACTTTTTGCCATCACTAGTGTTTTTCTGGTTCTTGATTTTTTCCGTTCCAACAGGAATGTTGATGAACAGGATAGGAAGGAAAAAGACTGTAATGCTTAGTTTGGTTGTTACATTTGCTTCTATGCTTTTGCCTTGTTTTGGAAATAGCTATGCGTTAATGTTGATCACGTTTTCATTACTAGGCATTGGTAACACATTTATGCAGGTATCATTGAACCCGTTGTTGTCGAATATTATTGCAGGTGAAAAGTTGGCCAGCACACTTACTTTCGGCCAATTTTGTAAAGCTATTGCTTCTTTTCTTGCTCCTTATATTGCCATGTGGGGTGCGACTCAGGCTATTCCTTCTTTCGGATTAGGTTGGCGTGTGCTATTTCCGATCTATATGTTGATCGCTATTGTTGCAATTATTTTGTTAGGACTGACTAATATTTATGAAGAGAAACAAGAAGGTAAACCTTCAACATTCGGCGAGTGTTTTGCGTTATTGGGCAATCCGTTTATATTGTTACTTTTTATTGGTATCATGTGCCATGTGGGTATTGATGTGGGTATCAATACAACAGCCCCTAAAATTTTGATTGAACGTTTGGGTGTTACGATCAATGATGCTGCTTTTGCAACGAGTTTATATTTTATTTGCCGTACAGTCGGATGCCTTTCCGGTTCTGTGATTTTGGCGCATTGGTCACCTAAAAAATTCTTTATCCTAAGTGTTGCTTGTATGATTGTTGCTTTTGGCGGATTGTTTGCATTTGATGCTAAAACTGCGTTGTACATTTGCATTGGTCTTATCGGTTTTGGTAACTCGAATGTTTTTTCAATCATCTTTTCGCAGGCATTGTTGTCCATCCCTCAGAAACAGAATGAAGTATCAGGTTTATTGATTATGGGTTTGTTTGGAGGAACAATTTTCCCGATGTTGATGGGATTTGCTTCCGATGGAATGGGGACGCAAATAGGCGCATTACTGGTTTTGTCAGTAGCTGTACTTTATCTGTTGTTCCTTTCGTCACGAATGAAAAGCTAATGAATGAAACGCAATAATCTATTTGGGTTAATTATTTAGTATATATATGAATATTTAAATTTTTGATTAACAGATGTTTGAAGTAAGTATTTCAGTCGGTTAGTGAGTTGTGTAAAATTACTTAGAGCTATTAGTTATTCGAAAAGTTTTATTCGCGTTTGTTGAAATAAGAAAATTGTACTATTTTTGTTTAGTAAAAGAATTTTAAATATTTAATCAGTTATGGCAGATACAAAACAACATGTAAAGGAAGCAGAGGATAAGATGATTCACGCCATTAATCATTTGGATGAAGAATTATCTCATATTCGGGCGGGCAAAGCCAATCCGAAAATCCTCGATTGTGTGAAAGTTCCTTATTACGGAGGTCTTGTCCCGCTCAATAACGTAGCGACGGTGACTGTCCCGGATGCGAAGACGATTATGGTTACTCCCTGGGAGAAGAAGATTATTCGTGATATTGAGAAAGCGATACAAGATTCACCGGTAGGCATTACTCCTGAAAATAATGGTGAAGTAATTCGTTTGGGTATTCCGCCTTTAACTGAAGAACGTCGTCGTCAATTGGCAAAACAATCGAAACAAGAAGCCGAGATTGCAAAAGTCAGTATTCGTAATGCACGTCGTGATGCTATTGAATCATTAAAAAAGAGCATCAAAACCGATAGTATACCCGAAGATGTTGAGAAGGATGCAGAATCAGAAGTACAGAAAATTCATGATAAATATATTAAGAAGGTAGATGATCTCTATGCTTTTAAGGAGAAAGAAATCATGACGGTCTAATTTCTTATTAGTATTAAGGGATGAAAGGATTAGTTGTAAAGAATACAGGAAGTTGGTATACAGTTCGTACTGATGATGGCTCAGACGTTGAAAGTAAATTGAAAGGGAATTTTCGTTTGAGAGATATTCGTACGACTAATCCTGTTGCCGTGGGCGATAGGGTAACCATAGAAAAAAATGTTGAAGGAACAGCGTTCATTTCTGAAATAGATGATCGGAAAAATTATATTATTCGTAGAGCCTCTAATCTCTCAAAATTATCGCATATTATTGCAGCCAATCTTGATCAGGCTATTTTGATTGTGACTGTAAATTACCCAATTACAACAACAATTTTTATTGATCGCTTTTTAGCTACAGCCGAAGCATATGATATTCCGGTGACTTTGGCGTTCAATAAAATTGACCGATATCACGGCGGTGATGCCAGAACGATGGAAAATCTTATAGGCTTGTATTCGTCTATTGGTTATCCTTGCATAAAAATATGTGCACGTGAAGGAACGGGATTGGAAGTTTTAAAGTCAACACTTAGTAATAAAATTACTTTGCTGTCCGGACATTCGGGCGTCGGGAAATCAACCATTATCAATAAAATTGTGCCGGGAGTGAATTTGCGCACAGGAAATGTTTCTGAATCAAACAATAAAGGAATTCATACGACCACCTTTTCAGAGATGATACCATTGGATGCTGGAGGGTATATCATTGATACCCCAGGAATTAAAGGCTTTGGAACCATTGACATGGAAGGGGCTGAGATTGCTCATTATTTCCCGGAAATATATAAATTTGCACTACAATGCAAATTTGATAACTGCACACATCAACATGAACCTGACTGTGCTGTACTGCACGCTTTGGATGAAGGTTTAATAAGTGAGTCACGCTATAAAAGTTACTTAAGTATTTTAGACGACAAGAATGAGAGTAAATATCGCGAGGAATATTGATTGATCAGACAGCCGGAAGGCTCATCCCTGTAATCTTGCGATATAAGTCGAGTGCATAAACATCTGTCATTCCTGAGATATAATCGAGAACACATTGGACTTTGCCGTAAACGGTAGGTGCATTTGTATCGTATTGTTCCGGAATCCTCCTGAGTAAAAGTTTACTATAAGCATGTTCGGGTTTCATGACGGCTTCGATAAGAGTATCGATAAGATGACTGAAAATGTGATAGCCGGCTAATTCAACATCCAAAACTTCTTTTGCTATATAAATTTTATTGTATGCAGTAGCGGAGCAAGTATCGTAAGCTTTTCGAGCATGTTCAGCAATGTTGCTAATAATCGATTTGTTAAAATGCCCTTCCAGAATACTTTCTTCATTATCAAGAAATACACGGGAGCATTCGTCAACCAGAAGACCGATAATACAAGAACGCAAGTATGCTATCTGTTCATTTGTATCGTCAACTTTGTTCATTATCTTTTTGATATGTTCAAGACGTTCGCCTTCGAAGAAATTGAGCAGTAGTTGAATAGAATCATCTTTAGAAAGAATATGAAGTTTGCAAGCATCTTCGATATCCATAATTTGATAGCAGATGTCATCAGCAGCTTCTACTAAGTATACTAAAGGGTAACGACAAAATTTATTGTTATCATTAGGATCCTCATTTATTCCTAACTCCGTGGCAATACGTAAATAAGTATCTTCTTCGGATTGGAAGAATCCAAATTTCCCTTTTTCTCCGGCATATATGGAGGCATAAGGATATTTTACAATTGAAGCCAATGTACTATATGTCATTGCAAAGCCACCTTCGCGACGCCCGATGAACTGATGAGTAAGCAGGCGCATAGCATTAGCGTTCCCTTCAAAATGTAGAAAATCGTCGAAACGACCGCCTTCATTAATAATACGTTCTTTCAGATTCTTTCCATTTCCTTCTGAAAAGTAGGCTGAGATGGCCCGTTCACCGGAATGTCCAAAAGGAGGATTTCCCATATCATGAGCCAGACATGCAGCTGAAACGATAGAACCTACCTCTGAAAGGTTCGCATTTTCGTCAGAATATTTGAGAGAGAGTTTTTTAGAAACGTTATTGCCCAGGGAACGCCCTACGCAAGAAACTTCCAGACTATGAGTTAATCTGTTGTGTACGAATATACTACCAGGAAGAGGAAACACCTGTGTTTTGTTTTGCAACCGACGGAATGGTGATGAAAATATCAACCGGTCGTAATCACGTTGGAAATCATTTCTTTCTTGCTTACGCTCATGATAATCTTCCATTCCGAAGCGTTTGTCAGATAATAATTGATTCCAGTTCATACTTATATACATTATTTGTGATGCAAATGTAAACATTAATTCTGTGTTATCATCTCAAATCGTTTATTTATACGGAGCTAATTTTAGCTATACAATATCGGTTAAGTATTAAATAATACGCACGAAGTGGACTTTTGTGTTAAAAGAGCGCGGGGTGTGATTTATTCATATTATATTTGCGGCCTAAACAAAAAACATATTTTTGCTAAAGTTGAGAGTTTTATGTTAAGTATTGTGGTTTCTAGGCAATTACAAAGGATGTGTGAATATTAATTATTAACTGTTATTTAAAAATTTAGTTTATGAGAAAAAGCTTATTACTCATTGTGCTTTTCTGTATAGGAATGTGCACAAGTGTTTTATGGGCACAGAAAAAAGTGACGGGCGTCGTTATGGACAAAGATTTACATGAACCATTAGCGGGAGTTAATGTTGTTCTGAAAGGTACATCTACAGGCACGGTAACTGATGCGGATGGTAATTATGCAATTGAGGTAAAATCTGGAACCAGTGTGCTCCAGTATTCTTTTATTGGTATGGTAACGCAGGAAGAAACAGTTGGCAATCGCTCAGCGATCAATGTTAATCTTGCTTCTGACTCGCAGAAATTGAATGAGGTTGTTGTAACGGCAATGGGTATCGAACGCAAAGCAAAAAGTTTGACTTACGCTACACAGCAGGTTTCCGGAGGGGAGTTGACTCGTGCTAAGGAAACCAATCTAATTAACAGTTTGCAAGGCAAGACAGCTGGTTTAACTATTACGCCAAATTCTACTGGTGCTGGCGGTTCTTCTAAATTAGTCATTCGTGGTAACAAATCTGCGCAAGGAAATAACCAACCATTGATTGTTATCGATGGTATTCCTATGGCAAACCCGACAACAACACAGATGGAAGGTGAATATGGAGGTCGTGACGGAGGTGATGCTTTATCAAATTTGAATCCGGACGATATTGCAAGTATAAATGTATTGAAAGGGGCTTCTGCTGCCGCGTTGTATGGTAGTATGGCTGCCAACGGTGTTGTATTGATTACAACTAAAAAAGGAGCTCAAGGTGCTACACGCGTAGACTTCTCAAGCAATACAACTTTTGAATCGCAAATGGATGCTCCTAAATTGCAGAGTACTTATGGAGCTGCTCAGTCTTCAAACGGCACATTGGATTCTTTCAGTTGGGGCGGTAAAATCACCGGTGATGCTAAGGGAGCAAACCGAGTAAATGATTTCTTCCGTACAGGTACAAATTTCATCAATTCTGTTGCTATAAGCGGTGGTACGGATAAAGTTCAGTCATATCTATCTTATGCAAATACTACGTCTAATGGTATTCTTCCGACTAATACTTTTACCCGTCAGAACATGATGGCAAAGGAAACATTCAAGCTGTTTAATGATAAGGTAACGGTTAACGGTACATTGAATTATATCGTTCAGCGTGGTAAAAACCGTCATGAACCGGGTCAGTATCGTAATGCTTTGACAGGGTTATACACCTTCCCGGCGAACGGTGATTTTCAATATTATAAAGATAATTATGAAGCTTATGACGATGTCAAAGGTTATGCAGTTCAGCAATGGTATCGTGATGTAAATCAAGATTTCAGTGCCAACCCTTATTGGGTCCTCTATCGCAATCCTCACAAAGAGAAGAGGGATCGTATGATGGCATCAGGAACAGTCCGTTATGATATAACAAGCTTCTTGAATATTCAAGGTCGTTTGAACTATGACAAGATATCTGATTTGTATGATCGTACGATCTATGCATCAACTTCCACAACGATTCATAATGTATTTGGCGAATATTCACAGTCACAAAATACAAATCGTCAGTTTTATGGTGATTTGATGGCGAATTTCAACAAAAATTTTGGCGATTTCAGTGTTACAGCTTCAGTCGGTGGTAGTTTTGCAGATACAAAAGCGACAAGCTTATCAGCAAGTACTGCAGGAGATGTTTATATTCCTAATTATTTTGTTCTTGCAAATGGTTCGAAGAACGGAACATCAAATACTGAAACGAGAAGACGTTTGAATTCTGCTTTTGGAACAGCTCAGGTTGGCTATAAAGACATGTTGTATTTGGATATTACAGGTCGTAACGACTGGTCATCTACTTTGTCATTTACACCGAATGGTTCTTATTTCTATCCGTCGGTAGGTTTAACGGCTATCATTAATCAAATGACTAAACTGCCTGAAATGATTAACCTTTTGAAGGTCCGTGGGTCATATTCTATTGTAGGTAATGATGTTCCGGCTTATATTACTAATCCGTTACACTCATTTTCTAATGGTTCTGTAAGCTTTAATACAACGGTTCCCTTTATTGATATGAAACCGGAGAAACTGAAATCAATGGAGTTCGGTTTTGATCTATCAATGTTTAGTAACCGTTTGGATATGGATTTTACATGGTACAAAACTAATAACACCAACCAGTACTTCAGTATGTCGGTTCCTTCAGCTACAGGTTATAGCAGTTATTACTTCAATGCGGGGAATATACAGAACAAAGGTTTTGAATCAACTATCAGTTGGTCGCAGCCTTTGGCAAAAGATTTGACATGGAAAACCGGTTTCAATATTTCTTACAATGACAATCTAATTAAAAAGTTGGATAATCGTGCGGGGATTTCTGAAAGCGAACGTTTGTCGTATGTTCAGATCGGTAGTATGACGGGGTATGATATGCGATTATATGAAGGGGGGGCTTATGGCGATTTATATGCCAAGAACTTCAAACGTGATGAGAGTGGTGCTATTATTGTAAACGAAAAAGGTGTTCCTCAGTATCAGGATGATAAAGTGAAAGTAGGTAATGTGAACTCTAAATGGAATGTAGGATGGAACAATACTTTTACATTTAAAGATTATCAATTGTATTTCTTGATTGATGGCCGTATTGGTGGTCAATTTTTTGATGCAACACAAGGCCTTCTTGATTCTTATGGTGTATCACAGGCTTCAGCGGATGCTCGCAATAATGGCGGCTTCGATTTGGGTAACGGCAAGAAGGTCGACGCTGAGACATTCTATCAGGTAGTAGGCCAAAAGGGCAATGGTGGCGATTTATATATTTATAAAGCTACTAATTTTCGTCTGCGTGAAATATCTCTAGGTTATACGTTGCGTAACTTGTTTGGCCCGTCAAAGAATCTGACGGTTAATCTGGTAGGGAGAAATTTGTTCTTCCTCTATAAGGATGCTCCAACAGATCCTGATGTATTCATGTCAACGTCTAATGGTTATGCCGGATCTAATTTCTTTGCATTACCTTCTACACGTAGTTATGGGTTTAATTTGAAAGCAACATTCTAAATAAGGTATTAATATGAAATCATATACAATCAAAAAAGGAAGTTTATTCTTGTTAGGTGCAACTATGATGCTTGGTTCTGCTTGTACAGATAGTTTCGAGCAAATGAATACGAATCCGACAGGGTTGACTTCTTCACAGATCTCCGTTGGATCCTTTATGACAGAAGCTCAGTTATCTATTTATTATAATCAGTCCAATGGAAACTGGGAATATCAGTTGATGCAGAACCTGAATGCCGATTTGTATTCAGGTTATCTGGCTGTCCCGACTCCGTTTGCCGGAAATAATAATAATAGTTTGTATTATATGGTAGATGGTTGGAATAGTATGACTCTGAACTATGGTCTACTTCATGTTCTAAAGCCATGTACGAGAATTCTTGAAACCCAGACGGCTGACGATTATATCGCCATTGCAGAGATTCTGAAAGTTGCCGGCATTTCTAAAGTCGTTGACACATATGGACCAATGCCTTATACAAAGGCAATGAAGGGAGGAACTTCTGTTGAATATGATAACGAGGAAACTATTTATAAATCATTCTTTGATGATTTAGCTGATGCCACAGCACGCTTAACGAAATTTATTGATGCTAATGGTAATCAATCAGCTCGATTAAGTTTTGACAAGATGTGTGGTGGAAGTCATACTACATGGTTGCAGTTTGCTAATACATTGCGTCTTCGTCTGGCTATGCGCATTGTTAAGGTCAGTCCTGCTTTGGCTAAGACAGAGGCCGAAGCAGCTGTTTCTAACAAATACGGTTTGTTGAAGGACAAGAATATCGAAGTAAAGGATAGCAATACACGTAATCCGTTGATGGTAATCTGCCGTGATTATAATGATTGTTCTATTGGTGCTTCTTTTGAATCAATTTTGAAAGGCTACAATGATCCGCGTCTGGCTAAGATGGCTCTACCCGTTGGCTGGAAAAATAGTAAAGATGATATTTTGGATCAAAATGGTAAAGCAACTAATTCATTCGGCCAGGTACATGGAATCCGTAACGGTTTTTCAGTTCCCGGTGGTGGTGAATATAAAATGTATTCAATTCCAATGGTTAACACTGATGGCTCAAATCCAATGTCAACCGATTATCCTTTACCAATCATGAAACGAGCAGAATCTTCATTCTTGCAGGCTGAAGGTGTATTGCGCGGATGGAATATGGGTGGCGGTACAGCTGAATCATATTATGAGGAAGGGGTTAAAGCTTCATTTAATGATTATGGCGTTTCTGCTAATTATGATACTTATATAGAAGGGACAACATTGGCTGCGAACTATGTTGATCCTCATAATCCTGCTTTGAATATTGCAGCTATGAATAATGTTCCTGTAAAGTTCCTTACTTCAGGTACAAAGGAGCAACAATTACAGCAGATTATAACTCAGAAATGGATTGCTGGTTTCCCCGAAGGTTTAAATGCTTGGAGTGAATATCGTCGTACTGGATATCCTAAGCTCTTCCCGATCGTAGAAAACAGAAGCAATTATGCGAATTTAACTACATTAGGTATTCGCCGTCTCTCATTCTGCAATGATGAGAAAAACAATAACCCTATAGGTGTTGCTTCAGGTATACAAATTCTCAGTTCACGTGGTGGCGACAATGTGGCTACACGTTTGTGGTGGGATGTTGAAGGTCCCAACTTTTAATATCTGAGTAAATAGAATAAAAGGAGGCTGTGCTGTAATGGTGCAGCCTTTTTATTTGCTCATTTAATAGACTACTACTTGTAATTAATAAGCGGAGACGGGCTGATTTCCGTAAAACTTTTAAGCAAGCTTGAATATTTTTTACTTGGTTTGTACTATTTTTGCTTCGGATATATATTTAAATATGGAACGTTTTGCTGCTATAGATTTTGAAACGGCTAATAATCAGAGATGTAGTATCTGTAGTATTGGCATTGCCATTGTGGAAGATGATAAGGTGATTGATTCCATTTACACGCTTGTTCGTCCTTATCCTAATTATTTTACTCAGTGGACGACAGCTGTACATGGTCTGACCGCCTTGGATACAAATGCTGCTCCAGACTTTGAAAGTGCGTGGGAACCCATTGCGGAAAAGCTGGCAGATTTGCCTTTAGTTGCACACAACAGCAGCTTCGATGAAGGTTGTCTGAAAGCTGCTTTTCAGAGATATGATCTGGCATATCCCAAATATCGATTCTATTGTACTTGCCGAATGTCGCGTAAACTATATCCGTTTCTCGAGAATCATCAACTCCAAACGGTTGCATCTTATTGTGGCTATGATTTAGCTCACCATCATCATGCATTAGCTGACGCATATGCCTGTGCGCATATTGCTTATACGATGATGAAGCAGAAAGACGCAGATAGCCTCGAAGAATTATATCAGGCGATTTATTCTCGTTGAGCGGGTGAAGCTGCTGTGTTGTCGAACATTTTACCTGCAATCTTATTCATTACAACAGCAATAGCTCCATCGCCGGTTACGTTACATGCTGTTCCAAAACTATCCATTGCAATATAAAGGGCAATCATCAAAGCCTGTAAAGTCTCATTGAATCCCAGCATACTTTGCAAGATTCCCAACGCGGCCATAATTGCACCTCCGGGGACACCGGGAGCTGCTACCATTGTTATTCCTAGCATCATGATGAATCCGGCCATGCTACTGAAGTCCGTAGGCATTCCAGACATTAACATAATTGCCATTGCGCAGGCTGTTATTTTCATTGTGCTTCCTGCCAAATGAATTGTTGCACAAAGAGGAATGACAAAAATGGCAATATTTTCGCGAACACCGTTTTTGAGTGTTTGAGCGAGAGTAACAGGAATGGTGGCTGCCGATGATTGTGTACCCAGTGCTGTTGCATAGGCAGGCAGCATATTTTTAAGCAGGCGAAAGGGATTCTTTCCGGCAATACTCCCGGCAACGCAGAACTGGATAACTAATAAAAGCACATGGAGTATGAATATAACGATGATTACTTTCAGGAACATCGCAATCACAGTCATAACCTGTCCACTTACAGTCATATTCAGGAATATACCGAAGATGTGAATAGGCAGCAAAGGAATGATGACGCTTCTGATGAGCAGATTAATGATTTCTTTAAAGTCTGTAAATGAATCGTGTAATACTGTGCCATTAATATATGATAGTCCGAGTCCGATAGTAAACGAAAGAAGCAAGGCTGTCATCACATCCATCAATGGAGGCATGGCGACCACAAAATAAGGTTGAAGCATAAACTTTTCAGGATTATCCATGGCAGTCAGCGCCGTGTTTGTGGGAAGAATATTCGGGAATACAGCCGAGCAACTGAAATAAGTGAAGAATCCGGAGAACAACGTTGAACCGTATGCGATCAAAGCGGTAATAGCAAGTAATTTCCCGGCGCCTTTACCCAATTCACCAATAGCAGGTGTTACCAGACCAAGAATGATCAACGGGATGGCGAACGACAAGAAATTGCCGAATAAAGAATTGAAGGTTACGAAAATGCGTGCTACAGAAGCAGGCAGGAACTGTCCAAAAACAACACCGCCAATGATGGCAATAACGACTTTAGCGAGTAGTGATACTTTCAACTTTTTCATTTATTTTGTATATTTTATACCCAAGAGCAGCCACAGTGATACTCATGAGCGGGCTTATCAGGTTGAAAAAGCAATAAGGCAAATAGTACAATGTGGGCACATTTAAGATTGTAGCCTGAGTCATACCGCATGTGTTCCATGGAATTAATACGGAAGTGACTGTTACTGCATCTTCGGTTGTCCGACTCAGCAGGCGACTTTCGTAGCCTTTGTTTTTATAAATATCTTTGAACATATTTGCTGTGAGGATGATGGATATATACTGGTCAGCAGTACAAATGTTGAAAAAAATACCGGAAGTAACTGTTGATGCCACGAGTCCGACTCTTTTTTTCATAAAGCGCAACAATACGGAAGTGATGCTTCCTAACATTCCACTGGCCGCCATTGCTCCCCCAAAACACATAGCACAGATAATCAGCCAAACCGTGTTCATCATTCCACTCATACCACGGGTCGCTACTAAATCATTAAGCGCGGCATTGCCGGTTTCGATGTTTGTGTTTCCATAAAAAGTAACAATCGCACCCTTAAAGATAGATTGAGCATTTTGTAGTGGAAGTCCTGAGATTTCATGTAGCAGATGAGGTTGAAAGATTACTGCAAAAACACCGGCCATAGCAGCTGACAGGAATAGAGTAACCACCGAAGGCATTCTTTTGGCAATCATTATGCCGGTGGTCACAGGCACGATGAGCAGCCAGAGCGAAATATGAAACGATCCTTGTAAAGCTGTTGTGTAATCTGTTATTTGTGCTTCAGAAGTCGTCGTATGCATCAATCCGGCGATAGTGAAGATGATGAGTGCAATAGCCAGTGAAGGGATGGTTGTTATCATCATATAGCGGACGTGTGTGAACAAAGGCGTATCGGTAACCGAGGAGGCGAGTACGGTCGTGTCGGAAAGCGGCGATATCTTATCTCCAAAATAGGCTCCGGAAATAATTGCTCCGGCAATCCAGCCTGGATCAAAACCTTGTGCTTTACCAATACCAAGAAGAGCAATACCTATTGTTGCTATAGTGGTCCACGAACTTCCTGTCATAACAGAGACGATGGCGCAGATGATGCAGGAAGAGACCAGAAAGAAGTTAGGATGAATGATCTGCATCCCGTAATAAATCAGTGTTGGAACAATACCACTTACCATCCAGCTTCCGGAAAGAGCTCCGATAATCAGAAGAATAAGCATGGCTGTAGCAATACCGGTAATATTATTGGTTATTGCTAACTCTATTGTTTTCCATCGTGTCTTACAGTGGACTATTGCAATGAGACTGCATACAGCAGCTGAAGTAAGTAGTACAATCTGGCTACCTCCATTCAGCGCGTCGCTGCCGAAAATACGTATGGTTACAAACAAAAGCGCCACCAATACAAGGATGGGCACTAATGAAAGCAGGGGCGAAGGAATCTTCGTCGGATTGTTTTCCATTTTTATTGTCTTACTATTATTGACGTGCAAACTTAGCAAAAAATCAGCAAATCCACTGTATTCGCGACAGATTTATGCATTTAATAATAGTTTAGTTAGCTCTTTTACACCTTCGGAAGCTCCTTTTTGAATGAAATGAATATCGTTTCGGTAAGTTCGTACTTCTTTAGGATCAATCAAGTAAATAGGTTGGCCACTACTTGCATAATTTAATAAGCCTGCAGCCGGATAAACGTTGAGCGATGTTCCGATCACTACAAAGATATCTGACGATTCAACTTCGCGAATGGCCGGTTCTATCATCGGCACGGCCTCGCCGAACCATACAATGAACGGGCGGAGTTGTGAACCATGAGGATCATTATCACCGATATGAATATCCGGAGTCTCGGGCGAGAGATCATAAGTCTTACTTAAGTCGCGAACCGAACAAGCTTTCATCAGTTCACCATGCAGATGAATGACATGGGTGCTGCCTGCACGCTCATGTAGATTATCAATATTCTGAGTAATGATCTGTACATCGAAAATTTTTTCCAACTTTGCCAGACCGACATGTCCTTCATTTGGCTTTGCCTGTATCAATTTACGGCGTTGTTGGTTGTAGAAATCGAGCACAAGTCCCGGATTTGCATGAAATCCTTCGGGAGTAGCTACATCTTCCACACGATATTGATCCCAGAGTCCGCCCGAATCGCGGAACGTTGAGATTCCACTTTCGGCACTCATGCCGGCGCCTGTAAGAACAACCAATTTCTTTTTCATAGATATTTATTTATATTGCATACACAAATGTAGTTCTATTTTCAGTAAGTAGGATTGTAAAGGTTGAAAAACTAATATCTATAATAAAAGAGTTCAGCTAAATATCAGAAGATAGCAAGAGAAATGTTGATAGGTTTTCCGGCATTTGGATCTGTTTTGTAGGCAAAGTGAATTGTGCCGATGCATTTCCACACAATAAATATCTTTGTCTTGATGAAAAGATTGACAGGATATAATGAAAAGATTCCATGATAAGGAAAAAATCCTTAAGTACTGATGGGAAATACTTATTTACTGACAGAATTTAAGTATTTAACGTTGGTAAAAACTTATTTCACGGCTTAATGAAATAAATACTTCTTGAACAAATAAACTTAAATCCTTGATAAACGACATTCTTTATCAGGGATAAAATGATTTCTTTACTGGTTGTTTTGCCTTCCCCTCGTCTATTTCAATCCTGTTGACGCTTGTTGCGATGGAGCAAACAATTGGCGACGCAAAATCAGACTAGCTATTTCTACTTTAAATCCGGTCAATTTCTGGATAACTTCTCAATGATTAATATTTCTTTTAAAAATAGTGATAAATTCCGTTAGGGTAAATTCGGTTTGACGTGTTATTATAATCTGAGGGTAAATGAGCATTTACCTTAAAAGAATTGAGTTAATGGATAAAGCGTTGTTGCATAAGTATTTCAGAGGATATGCTTCCTCGGAAGAAGAACGGACGATTATGGATTGGGTCGATGCTTCCGAAGAAAACAAGACTGAATATCTTTCGGAGCGTAAACTCTGGAACGCATTCCTTGTGCATTGGAATGAGTCAAGTATGAAAAGCAAATCAAAATCTTTTGTGTTAACGAACACATTCTTGAGGATTGCCAGTATTGCAGCCATGATTGCATTAGTTTTTGCAGTATTTTGGAAATATTTGCCTAGTACTAGTAATAGATATGCAGATTCTAAATTAGCAATGGTTATTGTTCCTCCTGGTCAACACGTGCAATTAGTATTAGAGGATGGGTCGAAGGTATGGTTGAACTCAAATTCTGTTTTTGTATACCCTACCACATTTAATAAGAGATTTCGAACAGTACAGTTGGATGGGGAAGGTTATTTTGAAGTTACCCATGATAATCAGAAGCCGTTTATTGTGAAAACCAAGAAATACAATATACGGGTTTGGGGAACAACCTTTAATGTTTATGCGTATAAAGGAGGAACTGATGAGTTTGAAACATCATTGCTTGAGGGTTCTGTCGATGTGTCAACAAGGTCTGATGTTAGACGGCAGCATATTATTTTGCAACCTGATGAGAAAGTGAGCGAAAAAAACGGCTATTTACAAAAGCAAGCAATCGGAAGTTACGATCGTTTCAGATGGAAAGACGGATTGATATGTCTGGACGATGTCCCCTTCGGAGATCTGATGAAGAAGTTTGCTGTTTATTATAATGTACAAATCAATATTCGTAATTCGAAAGTGTTTGCTTATCGATGTACAGGAAAATTTCGGCAAAGTGATGGTATTGAATATGCATTACGCGTAATACAAAAAGATTTGAACTTTAAATTTACAAGGGATGAAGAAAAAAATGTAATCACAATCAAATAGTTTAATAACATAAAAAACATTGCTTATGGAAAACGCACCGTAGAAACATATTAAAAAGCCAGAAGATGTCCCCACATCCTCCGGCTTATGTGTCAGTACTTGACAATTACGAGAATTAATCTAAGTATCAACATTTAATACATTACAAAGTTATGATAAATATTCTTTGTCAAACCTATAATGTGCCTAAAAAACACAAAAAAAGTCATTTAAGAAGGATTATGAAACTATCTGTATTCCTGTCTTTTTGTTTCGTGTTTGTGACGATGGCCTCAAATGTCAATTCTCAAAATGCGAAAATATCATTGGATAAGCAACATGTTACTATCAGTGAAATTTTAAACTCTATAGAGAAACAGACTGAGTATTTGTTTTTCTATAATAAAGAAAATGTAGATGTAAATAAAACAACCTCTATCAAGATTAAAGATGGATCAGTGGCCGAAGTTTTATCTAAGATTTTTAAAAATCAAGGAATAACTTATTCGATGGAAGGAAACTATATTGTACTAAGCAGAGCAGAAGTTAAAAAGGCGTCATTAATTTCAAGTGTAGCACAGCAAAGTTTCCGCTCTATAAAAGGAGCTGTAAAAGATGCTTCCAACGAACCTATTATTGGTGCAAATGTTATTGTTAAAGGTACAACTAATGGAGTGATAACAGATATTGATGGTAATTTTAGTTTGAACAATATTCCACAAAATGCTATCATTCAGATTTCTTACATTGGATATTTAACTCAGGAAATCAAAATGGGAAGTCAGTCTTCTATTAATGTAAAATTGATTGAAGACACGCAAAAGCTAGACGAAGTGGTTGTTATTGGCTATGGTACAACTAAACGTAAAGATTTTACTGGATCTGTTTCTTCTGTAAAACTGGAAGATTCTCCTATTTCATTAACAAATAATCAGAATGCTCTTGAATCGATCAAAGGGAATGTGGCTGGCTTGGATATTGGTGCGACTAATACGGCTGGTGGTCAACCTTCAATGATTATGCGTGGGCAAAAATCTATTTCGGGATCTAATGATCCGTTGATCGTTGTTGATGGTGTTATCTTTCTAGGAAATATTAGTGATATCAATCCTAATGATATTGCTTCGTATGATATACTAAAGGATGCAACTTCTGCAGCGGCTTACGGTTCGCGTTCTGCAAATGGTGTGATTGTGATCACGACAAAAAAAGGCCATTCGCAAAAACCAACAATTACTTTAAATGCAAGTGGAAGTATGCAGATTTGGGGAAACAAACCTGAAATGATGACTCCTGATCAATGGTTGGAATCTGTTATGGCACGTAACAATAGCACTGACTTGTCATGGCTGAAGCCACAAGAATTAGCGAATAAAGATGCAGGCAGATCTACTGATTGGTTAGATGTTGCTAGTCGTACAGGTTGGGTTCAGGATTATCAGTTGGCTGTTTCTGGTGGAGCAGAGAAAGTTAATTATTATCTTTCAAGTTCATATTCAAAGAATGAAGGTATTATTGTTGGTGATAAGTACAACCGTATATCTATTCTTGGTAAATTAGATACAGATATTACCAGTTGGTTGAAGATCGGTGTGGATGCTGCTTATACGCGCAGTGATTATTCCGGTTTAGGCGCTAACTTATATACAGCATATGTGCAGTCTCCATACGGCATTTTATATCGTGATGAGGAGAAAAAACTTTTGGAAAAATTTCCTCAGACACAATCGCAATGGAACCCTTTGTGGGGCGTCAACGATGGAACGACTGATGATAAAGATATTCGCGATAACTTTCGGATAAATGCTTATACGGTAGTGAAAATTCCTTGGATTCCTGGTTTGAGTTACCGTTTTAATTATGCTGGAAACCTGAGTAAGTATGCGCAGGGTACATTCTATTATGAAACTTATTATGTGCAGGAAGGTGCATACGATGATGCATCACGTTATTCGCCATCAACATATCAGAATTTGTTGTCAAAAGCAAATGGAAATATGAAGAATACTACTATAAATAGTTGGGTTATAGATAATATATTGAATTATAAGAATACCTTCGGACAACATAGTGTTGATATTACCGCTGTAGCAACACGAGACCGCAGGACATATGATTATATAAATGTTACTGGTTCTGATTTTAGTGCTAATGGAAACACTACGTTAGGAATCGATGGACTTCATAAGTCAACAACACAAAAAAACGATATGGGTGGTGACAAGCGGTCAAATATAGGTTATCTTGGACGTGCCATCTATTCGTTTGCTGACAAGTATTTTTTGACAGGTTCTTTGCGTCGAGATGGTGCTTCTGTATTTGGTGCCAATAAAAAATGGGGAAACTATGCTGCAGTGGGCGCAGCTTGGAAAATTACAAATGAATCATTTTTCCCTAGTAGCCTAAAAAATAACATATTGAATAGCCTTAAGTTAAAAGCATCATGGGGTAAGAATGGGAATCAAGGGTTGGATCCTTATGGAACTCTTTCAACTATTGCCAATGGGTCAACTGGTGGTATTCGTTATGAATTTGGTAATAGTACTATTAAATACGGATTGAACACGAGTGCTTTAGGTAATGCTGACTTGGGATGGGAATCTACCCAATCGTGGAATACGGGATTTGAGTCTATTTGGTTAAAAGATCGTATCTTTTTTGATGTAGATTTATATTTTTCTCAAACCAAGGATCAGATTTTTACTCGGAATATTCCGGTGATGACTGGTTTTAAGACTATTAAATCATCAATGGGACAGGTAAATAACCATGGTATTGAAGCTACTCTGCGTACAGTGAATATCCAGAATAAAGATTTTAATTGGTCAACAAGTTTGATTTTTTGGCTTAACAGAAATAAATTGACACATCTTTATGGCGAAGATCTTGACGGCAATGGAAAAGAAGATGACGATATCTCTAATAGCTTTTTTATCAACAAGCCGCTTGGAGTCATCTATGGATATAAGCAAAATGGTATTGTTCAGGAAACAGATGCTGATTATATGGCAGCTAATGGCGTAAAAGCTGGTACTCCCAAATATGTTGATTTAGATAATGATGGAAAAATAACAACGGCTGATCGTACGATATTAGGATATAAATCACCTAATTTTAAATTAAATATAAGTAATACATTTACCTACAAGAATATTGATTTGTATGTGATGCTTGCGGGAACATTTGGTGGTAGCAATTACTATATGCAATCGAATATGTGGGCATACATGACAAACGGTTCCGGATTGTTTAATTCGAATGGCATTTATATTCCGTACTGGACTCCAGAAAATAAGAGTAACAAATATACATCTGCAACTTTCTCGGGCGATGGTCGCTTTTTGGGATTACAAAATCGTGGATTTGTGCGAGTTCAGGATATTACATTGTCGTACACATTTAGAGAACATTGGGTTAAACAGGCTGGACTTGGCGCTTTAAAAGTATTTCTTTCAGGCAAGAACTTGGGTACTTTTACCAATTGGAATGGAGCTGACCCTGAAACTGGAGCAGGCGTAAATAACGGTACATATCCAGTGTTGACTTCATTCACTTTAGGGGCAAATGTTAGTTTTTAACTATTTATGATTACAGATATGGAAAAGATATATAAGTTATTTTTAGGAGTTGCGTTTCTTGCATTCTTGGGATGCAATGACAGTAATTTTTTGAAAGAGGATCCGAAATATTTTTATACGACGGATAATGCTTTTTCTACATCAGAGCAAATCGATCAGGTTTTGGTAGCTTGCTATTCCCATATTCGTACTATGTACTGTATGGGTGAAGAGAATACAACGTCTTTTGCTTTTAGAGGTGGAAACGGTACAGATATGTATGATGTGGCGACGATTAGAAGGGGCAACCGTTTTAATGATTATGGAATATTAAATTCAGAGAATACAGTTTTTTATACTAATTATTCACATTGGTATCAATTAATATATAAAGCAAATTTGGCGTTGTATGCTGCGGAACTTCCTCAGATAACATGGGCTTCTGCAGCAGATAAAGCTTATGCAGAAGCTCAGGCGCATTTCTTCCGTGCATGGGCTTATAGAAATTTAGGAGAACTCTATGGTGGTGTCCCTATTGTTAAAGAAATTTCTACCACAGCACGCTACGATTTTAAGCGAGCAACACGTGTTGAAACTTATCAGTTTGCTATAGATGAACTTGAATCCATAATAAATGATTTGCCTGAGGTTACTTCCACTCCTGGACGCCTTGTTCGTGGAGCAGCACAGCATACATTATGCCAATTGTATCTTGATAAGGGGTTAGCTTTAGAAAGTGATGGTAATGTGGGAGATGCACAAACCGCTTATAAAAAGGCGATTGAATATGGAAATACAGTGATTGATGGATCGGTTTATAGTTTAATGACACAACGTTTTGGAACTCGTAAATCTGAGAACCCGGTATATTATTTTGCTAATAGTACGGCGGATCAGAATTCAGATCATTTATATTCAAAAGCCGGTGTTAATATGACAGGTAATGTAATATGGGATTTGTTCCAAGAAGGTAATCAAAACTATCAAGATGGAAACAGAGAAGCTATTTGGGTTGCACAAATTAATTATGCTGCATATAAAACAGAAGATGGTTCTTCAAAATTACCTTATTCACGTCAGTTCGGCCCTGTGTTTCGTGATCCGATGGCAAGTATATGTACTGGGACTTTAGAAGATGTAGGTGGACGTGGTATTGTTCAAGTTATGCCTACTATGTATACACGTGATGTAATTTATGATGGCAAATATGCTACAGATTTGCGTAATTCTGAAGCTGTGTTTCGTCGTACATTTGTTGGAAATGTAGCTGGTTCTGAATATTATGGCAAAGTTATACCATGGAGCGTTCTTTATCGTGAAGGACAAGGCATAGATGCAGTTAATGCGGCCAAGACTCAAGTTTTCCCGGTTTCTTGCAAAATTGCTACAGATAAGTACACAGGTTTGGCTGATGGTGAAAATCGTAGTAATTTGTTTCGCAATGAATATTTGATTCGTCTTCCTGAAACTATACTTTTACGTGCTGAAGCAAAAATGCGCTCAGGAGATAAAGCTGGAGCCGCTTCGGATATCAATTTGTTGCGTTCAAGGGCGCAGTGTGGTTATAAGGTTACACCAGAAGATGTTACTGTCGATTTGATTCTTGATGAACGTGCTCGTGAATTAGTATATGAAGAGACTCGCTGGAATACCTTGCTTCGCATGGGTGGAACAGTTGCTGTTGACCGAATTAAAAAATATGCCTATTGGGATGATCCTCGTAGTACTTTGACTACAAATTTCAACCTTTGGCCTATTCCTCAAACAATTATCGATACAAATAAGGATGTAAAAATAGAGCAAAATCCAGGTTGGTAAAGTTAAACAATATGGATTCAACCCTTTTCCTATTGATAAAGAAAATAGTGAAAAGGGTTTTTTTATAAAAAAAAGAGTGGATTTTTATTCAATAAGTATTACACATTTGAACTTAATTATTATAAATATTCATGAGAAATATCAATATCAAACTTCTACTGGCCGTTTGCATGATGATGGGTGGAGGTAGAATTGTTGCGCAAAATACGACGAATGAACCTGTTCAGGCAGTGGATTATAATTATTTGTCTGAGCATTTTAAATCGCCAGACAGTCTTTATGGAACGGATTGCTGGTGGTGGTGGCTGAATGGGCATGTGAGCAAAGAAGCGATAACGAAAGAGTTGGAAGCGATGAAAGCGCGTCATTTTTATGGTGCGATGGTGTTTGATGCGGGTGGGTATAATCAAAGAGGAAATAGAGATATACCTATGGGGCCGGAGTTTGGATCTAAAGAATGGAATGATTTGTTCGTATATGCTTTGGATGAAGCAAAACGATTGGGCCTTGAGATAGGTTTTAATATTATGAGCGGTTGGAACCTGGGGGGACCACGTGTTACCCCTGAATATGCAGCAAAGGAGCTTGTTTTCACGGAGACGAAAGTAAAGGGAGGAAAGAAGATGGAACTGTCTCTGGAAAAGCCACAGGTAAATAAGGGATTCTATAAAGATATTGTGGTTTTGGCGTTTCCTCTGAAACCTGAGAATAAGACTGATAAATGCATTACTTTTCTAGATCAGAAACTGGCTATTCATGAAATGGGAGGTTCAGCTCCTGATTGTCGTTTTTTGCTGAGTAATGATCTACCGGATAAAAGCGTTGCAGGAAAAACAACATTTATTGTTAATAAAAACGAAGTAATTAATTTGACAGGCAGATTCAGTGCGGACGGCAAACTAAGTTGGTCTGCCCCTAAGGGAGAGTGGAGCATCATGCGCATTGGTTATACTTGTACAAACGCGTCTGTTTCAACCGCGTCAGACAGCTGGCAGGGGAATGTGGTGGATTATCTGAGTAAGAAAGCATTTGACTTTTATTGGAAGGATGCCATTGAACCGATTTTCAAAGCGGCAGGGAGTCATGTTGGGACAACGCTTAAGTATATGGAAACCGACAGCTGGGAGTGTGGAGGAATGAACTGGACAGACGATTTTGCTAAGGAATTCAAAGATTATTGCGGGTATGATATAACGGACTATTTACCCATATTGGGAGGCTACGTCATTAATGATATCAAGACATCAAATGCTTTTCTTGCCGATTTTCGTAAAGCAATAGCGAACGCAGTGGCAACAAATCATTATGCTCGTTTTGCTGAATATGCACATAAATATAATATGGGTATCCAACCTGAATCGGCAGGACCGCATGCTGGTCCATTGGATGGAATAAAAAATTATGGATATAGCGATATTGTGATGAGTGAGTTCTGGTCGCCTTCGCCTCATCGTCCGATTCCTTCGACGCGTTTCTTCTTGAAACAGGCCTCTTCGGCTGCACATATTTATGGGAAACAGATCGTTGGAGCCGAGTCGTTTACAACTATCGGTCCACATTGGAATGATGAACTGTGGCATAATCAGAAGTCGGCTTTCGATCATGAGATTTGTTCGGGCTTGAACCGCGTTTATTTTCATACGTTCACCTCTTCGCCCTCTTCTATGGGACTTCCCGGACAGGAATATTTTGCCGGTACTCATGTGAATCCACGCGTAACCTGGTGGAATGAATCGGGTCCGTTTATCGATTATCTTCGTCGTACGCAGTTCGTCGTGCAAAATGGTCAGTTCGTTGGAGATGTGCTCTATTATTATGGCGATCATATTCCTAATATCTTTCCGTATAAAAATTCCGATCCGGCAGGAGCAATGCCCGGATTCGATTATGACGTGACGGATGAGAATATCTTGCTATCGTTGGAGGTTAAGGATGGAAAGATTGTGGTTCCAAGCGGCATTCAATATGAAGTGTTAGTTCTTCCGGACCATAAGACGTTGACTCTTGCTGCTTTGAAAAAGGTAGAAGCGTTGTTGCAGCAAGGGGCGCAGGTTATCGGATACAAACCTCTTTATATGGTGACGCTTGTTGGTGGCGAAAGTGCACAACAACAATTTCATCAGTTGTCCGATAAGATATGGGGCAATGTTTTGAGCGATAGAGGTGAAAAGAAGTATGCTAATGGAACGGTTGCGTGGGGAATTAGTGCTCGTGACTATTTGATCTCTAAAGGAGTGAAACCGGATTTCGGGGTAGAAGGCAATATCAACTCAACTGATTTCGATTATATACATTATATAATAGGTGGAAAGTCATTCTATTTTGTCACGAATCAAACCGACCAGCGGCAGAAGATGAATTATACTTTCCGTGTTGCCGGATTCCGTCCGGAGATGTGGGATGCTCTTACCGGTGACAAATGTCAGGCTAAAGCTTTTGTTCAACATGATGGATTAACGACAATTTCCTTGACATTCGATCCTTATGGCAGTATTATGATCTGTTTTAATCAACCAATAAGCATGACTGCTCAGGGTGAGGCTACACAAAATTATCCGGATTTTAAACAGCTGCTGACGATCGATGGCGCATGGACAGTACATTTTGATCCGAAATGGGGCGGACCGGCAACAGTGGAGTTCCCTTCGTTAAGCGATTGGTCGCAGAATAGTAATGATGGCATTAAATATTATTCGGGTGCGGCTACTTATGATAAGACGTTCAATGCTAATTTTACTCCGGAGAAAGGGAAAGCCTATTATCTTCAGTTGGAAAACGTGAAAGATGTGGGTATTGCAATGGTTCAGATAAATGGTGTCGACAAAGGCATTGTCTGGACAAAACCGTTCAGGGTTAATATAACTAAAGAAATAAAAAGCGGCGAGAACAGGCTTGAGATAAAAGTTGTAAATTCGTGGTATAATCGGGTGGCAGGTGATGAGATGGCTCCGGGTAAGAAGCATTATACTTCAACCAATGTTGTCTTGAAGAATGATTTCCAAGGAAATCCTCAGGCGGTGATACCGTTGCAACCTTCAGGACTCCTTGGACCGGTTTATATCATGACTGAAGAATAAGAATTAACTGTTAGTAATATGACCATGATAACGCGAAGAAATTTTTTAAAGGTATCAGCTACGGCTGTAGCAGCAGGATTTGTCGCTCCTTCTGTTTTAGGTTCTCCGGAAGTGGAGCATCGGATTATTGGGGCGAACGACCGAATTAATATCGGGCTTATTGGATGTAGAAACATGGGATGGGGCGACTTGTCCGATACCCTGTCTCATAAAGAGGTAGATTGCATCGCATTGTGTGATATCGATCAAGGCATCTTGAACAACAGAGCTTCTGAAATTGAAAAGAAGTTGAATCATAAGCCTCGATTATTTTCTGACTACAGACGTATGTTGGAAATGAAAGATTTGGACGCCGTTATCATTGGAACGCCGGACCATTGGCATTGCTTGATGTTTACAGATGCTTGCTCGGCAGGCAAAGATGTGTATGAAGAGAAGCCGATTGCCAATTATATTTCCGAATGTGACGAGATGGTGAAAGCAGCCAAACGTTACGGACGTGTAACGATTGTTGGTCAGCAGCAGCGAAGCGGTAAACATTGGAAAGCTATGATCGATTATCTGAATAGCGGAAAATTGGGTAAGGTTGCCCGCGCTGATGTTTGGGCGAACTTCAACTATGGTGCTTTAAGCAAACCTATACCTGATTCGCCTGTACCGGAAGGTGTCGATTATGAGATGTGGCAGGGTCCGGCTAAACGTCGTCCGTTCAATCAACAGCATTTTCATGGCTCATGGCGGATGTTCTGGGATTATGGAGGCGGATTGATGACCGATTGGGGTGTTCATTTATTGGATATGGTTTTGTGGGGAATGAATATTAAAACGATGCCGAAGCGTATTGTAGGTGTTGGCGGGAAGTTCGCTTTCCCTGACAACTGTCCTGAAACATTCGATACTCAGAGTGTTGTTTATGAGTTCGATTCGTTCCTTATGCATTGGAGTCATACAGGTGGCGTTGAATCGGGTCCGTATAATCGCAATTACGGTATGGCTTTCAAAGGAACGAATGGCACTTTAGTAGCCGACCGTAACAATTGGGAAGTGATTCCCGAATATGACAGCAACAAGAAGCCGCGGGTTGAAGCGACGAAGATGGTATCGGACGAGAGTGACCATCAGCTTCATGTCTCGAACTTCATTGAATGTATGAAGACACGAACATTCGATACGGCTTGCACGATAGAGAATGGCAGTCTGTGTGCCAAATATGCACATCTCGGAAATATCGCGGCACGGAGCGGATTGTCATTGGTCTATGACGATCAGAAGCACTCTTTTACGGAGGGAAAAGGAGCAGATAGTTATTTGAAGCCAAGGTATCATTCGCCATGGCAGTTTCCAAATTATTGATATATAGTATATGAAGCGACGTGATTTTATTGTTAGTGGTGTAATGGCTGGCGGAATGTTGGCCATTGGTGGATTGGAAGGGCAAGCGAAAAGCTCGGTGAGAAAGTCGGCTGTCCAAGTAGAAAAGGAAGGGTTCATCACAGAACCAGCCAAACAGATTCCTGTTTTAGCAACGGCGGACGTATTGGTTATTGGTGGCGGACCTGCTGGGGCAACGGCGGCTATTGCAGCCGGGCGTGCTGGGGCGAAGACGTATCTGATAGAAAGGTATAACCATTTAGGTGGATTGTGGACAGGTGGATTGGTATTGCCTCTCCTTTCTACCCATGGAACGGATAAGAATAAGAAGAAGGTGCAGGTTATCCATGGTATCGGTGGAGAGATGGCTGAACGATTGAAAAAGATGGGCATGTCCGTCCATGAAGTCAATCCGGTGGTTGATCCGGAAGCTGCGAAGTATCTGATGGATGAGATGACAACGGAAGCTGGCGTCAATGTGATCTATCATGCGTGGTGCGTAGGTGCGATCATGAAAGGAAAACAGATTGGCGGCGTGTTTATTGAGAGCAAATCGGGTCGGCAGGCTATTCTTGCGAAAGTGGTTATCGACTGTACGGGCGATGGTGATGTATTCCATTGGGCAGGAGAAAAGTTTGACGAGATAAAATATTATATCGGATTGAATCATCGGTTAGGAAATGTCGACCGGATTAATACTTCTGCTCCGGGTTATAAGGAGATGAGTATAGGTGAAGAGACAGCACTTCCGGGTGTACATTGGTGTAATATGATGGGCGAAAAGGAGCAGTGCGCTACCGATGTGTTGAACTTATCGCGTCTGCAGAAGAAATACCGTAAGGAAATATGGGAGAGTACGGAAGAGATAAGGAAGACACCCGGTTATGAACAAGTTTATCTGTTGGATACAGCCAGCCAGATTGGTGTCCGTAATTCGCGTATTCTCAATGGTATGTATAAGCTAACTTTGGAGGATACGATGACTTATAAATCTTTTGATGATGCAATTGGTATTAGCGGTTCGTGGGTGACGACTTCTTACAATGGAAATAATATCACGCCCAACGAACGCCCGTATTGGCAGATCCCTTATCGTTCGTTGCTGCCTCAGAATATCGATAATCTGCTTGTTGCCGGTCGTTGTTTTTGTTACGAGCATGCGTTGATAGAAGATGCTCGTGTCATTGGAACATGTATGGTTACGGGACAAGGTGCCGGGGCTGCAGCTGCGATAGCTGTGAAAACACGAGAACTGCCGAGAACGATTGATCGGAAGAAGTTGCATCAGACTTTATTGGAGCAGAACGTTTGGTTTGACTAAATAGCGGCATTGTTCGTTTCGTTTCATGAATAGCTTTATCTTTGTAAACGTTAGAGTATTAATTAGTAACGTAAGAATAAATGACAACAAGAAGAAACTTTCTCAAAACAAGTGGTCTTTCATTGGCTGGTCTGATGATAGGAGAGCAGTCGTTTGTGCATGCATCTAAGTTGTATAAAGAAGATGCTTTTACCTCATCTGCTACTTCTAAATATATTTGCAAACGCCCGTCGATAGATAAAAGACAATTTACATCTGAAGCTGTTGAGAATGCCATTAACTCAACAAGAGCTAAACTTGAAGATAAGAAGTTGGCCTGGCAGTTTGAAAATTGTTTTCCAAACACATTGGATACGACTTGTGAACATAAAATACTGAATGGTAAACCTGATACTTTTGTTCTTACAGGTGATATTCATGCCATGTGGTTACGCGATTCGTCGGCTCAGGTTTTTCCATATATCCAGTTCGCTAAAGAAGATGTAAAAGTCAAGACAATGCTTGCCGGCGTTATTAATCGTCAGACTTGGTGTATCAATATTGATCCATATGCAAATGCATTTAATGAAGGGCCAACTGGCAGTGAATGGGATAGCGATAATACCAAGATGAAAAAGGAGCTACATGAACGCAAATGGGAGATTGATTCTCTTTGTTATCCCATTCGCCTTGCTTATCATTATTGGAAAGAAACTGGAGATATTTCTCCTTTTGATGCGCATTGGACAAGAGCAATGCAGAAGATTTATTATACATTTATTGAACAACAACGTAAAGATGGACTGGGATCATATAGATTTACCCGCAAGACTGAAAAACCATCAGATACGATGCTGAATGATGGTTATGGCAGTCCGGTTCGCTCTGTTGGATTGATTGTATCTGCTTTTCGTCCTTCAGACGACGCAACAATGTTTAGTTTTCTTATTCCTTCAAACTTGTTTGCTGTCTCTTCTCTCCGACAATTAGCTGAGATGATGAGCATCATTAAGAGCGATGATACTTTTGCGGCCAAATGTACAGCTTTGGCTAATGAAGTCAATGATGCTATACAGAAATATGGTATTGTTGAACATCGTGACTATGGCAAGGTTTATGCCTATGAAGTAGATGGATTTGGAAGTTGTCATTTTATGGACGATGCTAACGTTCCAAGTTTACTGGCTCTTCCATATTTGGGTTGTTTGGAAATAAACGATTCGATTTATCAGAATACTCGTAAGTTAGTGCTTAGCACAAGCAATCCTTATTTTTTTAAGGGTACTGCCGGTGAGGGAATTGGTGGGCCGCATGTCGGACTTAACTATATTTGGCCCATGTCAATCATTATGCGTTGCAATACAACTAAAGATGACAATGAGATACGTCATTGTGTGAAAATGCTTCGCGATACGGATGCAGATACCGGATTCATGCATGAATCATTTTTTGCAAACGATCCTAAAAAGTATACACGCTCATGGTTCGCATGGGTAAATACACTTTTCGGAGAAATGATTTATCGTCTGGTGAAAGAAGGTAAAACGGATCTTCTTAATCATTTGGATTGAAAACTCATGACGCTTCAACTGTGCGATACTGTTGAGGCGTTCATTAAATATGTTGGAGGAAATACTTACTGAAAATGATAGTTTCTACTCCAAAGATTTTTAGGATATGAATCGATTTTGTTTTTGAAATTAAGTAAGAATATTTATGTAGAATACATATTATGTGATACATTTTCTTTAAATATATTGTACAATATGTAACGAAGAAAGGATAAATACATTAAATTTGCATGAATTCACAAACGATCAATTATTAGAGATGCCTGAAATATATAGTACAGATGAGAGTCTTATAAAGTTGATACATGATGACGATTATGTCAGCTATAATAAACTCTTTGAGCGCTATTTTAAACGGCTGTGTCAGTATGTCTATAGCATTCTATTAAACAAAGACGATGCCGAAGATGTTGTGCAGGAGTTGTTCCTTAATTTGTGGAAATATCGAAAAAAAATAGAGATAACAGGAAATGCTACCCATTATATATTTCGAATGGCTAAATATTTGGCTCTAAACACGACTCGCTCATCCGTTAGTTTTACTTCAATCCTTGATAATATAGACAATCCCAAATTGGCTTATATAGATGATTCACTGGAGAAGGATGAAGTTCGTATTGCTCTTTACGATTGTATAGACCGACTACCGCATCGTAGTCGCGAAGTATTTTTACTTGAATGTGTTGATGGTATGAAACAGAAAGAGATTGCTGAAAAGTTAAACATCTCAGTCAAAACTATTAAACAACATATTTGGATATCGTTGCAAAAGCTGAGAGCATGCGTAGAGTTAAAAAAATATTTAATTTAAAAATTTGTTAGAACTTTTCTTTTTCTATTGTGTCATTCTTTAAAAGGCGTGAAAATGGAAGAGGACGATTCTATTAAAAATCATATTGTCGACTGTCTATGTAATGATACAGTTAAAGGTGATCCAATATTGGGACAGTGGTTGGCAGAAGAGGCTTTGCATAAGCAGGAGTTTGATCAATATAAAAAAATATGGAATGAAAGCTGCCATTATATAGATTCTGAGACTTTTGATTCTGTTTCTGCATGGAATCATATTAATGAACAGAATATTCAAGAGATGCAAAAACAGCATTTTACAACGAAACTTTTGTATATGGTTTCGGGAGTTGCGGCAGCTGGACTTATCTTATTTGTCCTTTCTTTAGCCGGATTGTTTGACCGTCCTGCTAATAGCGCGATTAGTTTCCATTCTGCTTATGGCAGTAACGCGAGTGTCATTCTTCCTGAGGGCTCATATGTCGATTTGAATGCTGGCTCAACAATGGCTTACGCCTATAATGCAAAAGAGAAAATTCGCGAAGTGAAATTCAGTGGTGAAGGCTTCTTCCATGTTTCAAAAAGCAAATACCCGTTTGTGATTAAATTAGCTGAAGGATTAAAAGTCCGCGTTTGGGGAACGTCATTTAATCTTCAGGCATATAACAATGAATCTATTATTGAAGCATCTTTAGTTGAAGGAAAGATAGAACTGACTCACGGTAATCATAAGCTTATGATGAAGCCCGGAGAGATGGCTTCATTTGACAAGAAGACTCATAATATCAATTTCGTAAATGGAGTATCATCACATGCTTATGGCTGGTTGAATAACAAACTTTATATGGATGATATGTCGTTGGCTCAAGTATGTCGTTATTTGGAAAGAAGATATGACGTGAATATCAATACTTCTACAAATATGGCAGATTCGATTCACTATACGGGTGTATTGAAAGAAGAAACTGTTGTAGATATTTTGCAAGCATTGTCTCGCCTAAGTTCTATAAATTATAGTATCAAGGGGAAAAATATAAGTATAACGCCTAAAAGTAGATTGCCTATGAAGAAATAATCATGAACTACACATAAAACAACGGGAAATGCTGGAACATTCCCCGTCAGATTTTGATAATTAAAAATAGTGCTGGAACACTATAGTTAAAACAACAATCAATTTACAAATATATGAATTTTTCTATTATATTGAGGTTGGATACATCTCCTGCCTTAAAAAAAATTGTCGCTATCATGAAATTGACAACTTTGGGATTAATACTGTTTACATTAAACATATCTGCTTCTGTCTATTCTCAACAGACTAAGCTGTCGCTTAATGTTAAGAATACCTCTATTAAAGATGTTCTATATCAAATAGAGAGTACATCGGATTATCGTTTTATTTATGAGGTAGGGAAAATAAATGTAGATAGGAAAGTGTCTATTCATGTGAAAGAAAAGACTATTGATTATATTCTTTCTAACGTTTTTAGAAAAGGAGGCGTAAACTATGAGATCACTGACCATAATTTGATTTTAATTAATCCAATTACAAAAAAGAAAGAGAATATGATTGTTGATCAAATGCAAAATATTCAACAGCAGTCAAAATATCTTATAGGTAAAGTTACGGACTCTTCAGGAGTCCCTATAATTGGAGCAAATGTCAAAGTTAAGGGTGTCAGTATGGGAACAGTCACAGATGTGAATGGCTCTTTCTCTCTTAAAGTCTCTTCGGAAACAGTACTACAAATTTCTTATATAGGATATCTTACAAAAGAAGTACCAGTAGGAACACAGAATAATGTCACCATTCAATTATTGGAAGATAATCAATCGTTGGATGAAGTAGTTGTTATTGGCTATGGCGTACAGAAAAAGAAAGATTTAACGGGAGCTATTGCTCAAGTTGGCAATAACTCTATTAAAGATTTGAAGGTGTCACATCCAACAGAAGCTATGGCTGGAAAGTTGGCTGGTGTACAGGTTCAACAAGTTGGAGGGCAACCGGGGCAGGCTGCTACAATTCGTGTTCGTGGATCTGGTTCTATTACTGCTTCTAGTGCTCCACTGTATGTTGTGGATGGTTATCCGTTAGGAGAACAAAATCTGAACGCAATCAATCCGAATGATATTGAGTCTATAGAAGTATTAAAAGACGCTTCCGCGGCAGCAATTTATGGATCTCGTGCTGCGAATGGTGTTGTACTTGTGACGACAAAATCAGGTAAAATAGGAAAAGTTTGTATCAATCTTGATGTCTATGCCGGATTTCAAAATGTCACAAAAAAGCTGGATTTGATGGATGCGCAGCAATTTGTTGAGTTTAGTAAAGAAGCTTTTAATAATCATTATCTGGATAAGTATCCTAATGCCTCGATAACAGATCCATTGACTTCTCGTCCCTCTGGAAATCGTTTTCGTTATCCTGCGTTTTATGATGATGCGTCTTATGTTGCTTCTTTGGGTAAAGGAACTGATTGGCAAGACGAAATATTTCGTATAGCACCTATTCAGAATTATCAACTGACTGTAACAGGAGGCGATGAAAGAACAAAGTATATGTTTTCTTCAGGTTATTTTAACCAGAAAGGTGTTGTCGTTAACAGCGATTATGAACGATATTCCGGACGGGCAAAAATTGATAGTGAATTGAATAGTTGGTTCAAAATAGGTATTAATTTAGCGCCCACTTATATGACATCGAATAAAACGACTCAAGGGCATTGGGCAAGCGATGGTGTTATTAATGCAGCATTAGCTACAGCTCCAGTTACTCCGGTTTATAACGAAGATGGTACTTGGGCCTCTCAATCAATTTATGCTGTTGCAAGTGATGGTCTAACAGGTGTTCCGAATGCAGTTGCTTGCACACATATCACCAATTATGAAACAAATCTTCGATTGTTTAGTAATGGTTATATTGAAATTTCACCAATAAAAAACCTTAGAATAAAATCAACTATTGGTTCTGATATTCGCGAATATCGTTACGAGTATTTTCGGCCTTCAACAATACCTAATAATGGAAATGTTGCTCCACTTCCATCAACTGCAAGATCAGCTTCTGAGACAGCAGCAGAAACAATTAATTGGTTGAATGAAAATACGGCAACATATATGGGATCATGGGAGAAACATGAAGTAGATGCTGTGGCAGGTTATACAATACAAAAGAATATATATCATTATACTCAGGCTACAGGTTCTGATTTTCCTAATGATAAAATACAGACGATCAATAATGCAAAGGTTAAAAGTAGTACATCTTCTCGTAATGTTTGGACGTTGCTTTCTTATTTAGCTCGTGTTAATTATCGGTTTAATAATACGTACTATTTGACTGCATCTATTCGTTCTGACGGTTCTTCTCGTTTTGGTAAGAACAATCGCTACGGTTATTTTCCATCGGGTTCAATCGCTTGGCGTTTGTCGCAAGAAAACTTTATGAAAAATATAAAATGGCTATCGGATATGAAAATTCGTGCTAGTTATGGTATTACAGGCAATAATAATATTGGTGATTATGCTTCAGTAGGTATATTAGAGAATGCAAATTATGTATTGGGTACTGGTACTGGAAATGTAGTAAGTGGAGCAGCAAAGAAGAGTTTTTCAAATGCTGATTTAACATGGGAAAAGACACATCAAACTGATTTGGGAATTGAAATGTCTGCGTTTGATAGTCGTTTATCATTATCATTTGATTTATATTATCGTAAGACAACAGATTTGCTTATGAATGTAGATATTCCGACTATTACAGGTTTTAGTAATGCCATGCAGAATATAGGCAAGATGAGGAATAAAGGACTGGAAGTCACATTAACTGGTATTCCGTTTAAGACAAAGCAATTTTCATGGGAAGCATCTGGAAATATATCTATAAATAGAAATAAAGTATTGGCTTTAGGTCCGACAGGTGATCCGATTTTTAGTGACGGAGGTGCTGGAACAACTCATATTACAATGATAGGAAAGCCTATAGGCTCTTTTTATGGATACAAAATGATTGGAATCTTTAAAACGAAAGAAGAACTGAATAAATATCCCCATTTTGCCGATACTCAGGCGGGGGATGTGAAGTTTGAGGATGTAAATAAAGATGGAAAGATAAATGCAGATGATCGTACAATCATTGGTAGTAATATGCCTGATTATACGTGGGGGATGACTCATCGTTTTGCATTCAAGGGTTTTGATGCAAGTCTGTCTGTATTAGGAGTAGTCGGAAGTGATGTATTGCATTTGGGGCGGCGTTTTTACACTCAGGGTGAAGGAAATCAGAATCAATTGAGTGAGATGATGAATCGTTGGCAATCAGAGACTAATCCAGGAAATGGATGGATACCAAGAGCTAATTCTCAACCAACAGGGCAAAATAACGTTATATCTTCTCGTTGGATAGAAAATGGGTCATTTTTGAGAGTTAGCAATTTGACTATAGGTTATACAATGCCTTTGGATTTTATGAAAAAATGTGGAATGCAGCGAGCACGCATTTATGCTTCTGTACAGAACTTACTGACTATAAGTAGTTATACTGGATATAATCCAGAAACAAGCTTTAAGGAGGATAATGTAACTGCTGCCGGCACAGACTATGGGATGTATCCACTGTATCGTACTTGTACGTTAGGCGTAAATGTAACATTTTAAAAAGACGAGTCATGAAAATTAAATATATTTATATCACAATTATTTCTTTCGGAATCAGTTTCTCTTCATGTAGTGATTTTTTGAATCAAAGTCCGAAAACAGATTTGAGTGAGAACGATTTTTATAAGACTGCGGATGACTTTACTTCTGCAGTTAACGGAGCGTATTCTGCGCTGCAAGAGTCTAATGTATATGGTAACTGGTATGTTTTTGGAGAAATTCCTTCTGATAATACAAGAAACCAACTGTCAGGTTCAGTAACAAGTCAAGATGAATTTGATAAATTTTATATTGACACTCAGAATAGTTATATTAAAGACTTTTGGACAGCTGCATACAAAGTAATTAACCGAACAAATACAGTTCTCGGTCGTATAGATGTTGTAAATATGAATGCAGACTTGTCTGCACGTTACAAACTAGAATGTAAATTTATTCGCGCACTTATGTATTTTAATCTTGTTCGCGTCTATGGAGATGTTCCGCTAGTATTAAAAGAGATAAGTATTTCAGAGTCATATAGCATATTACGTGAGTCTAAAGAGAATATTTATAATCAGATTATTTCAGATTTGAAGGAAGCTGCTCAAGGTTTACCTACATCTTATTCGTTATCTGAGAGCGGACGAGCTACTCAAGGTGCTGCAAAAGCTTTGCTTGGGAATGTTTATATGACATTGCATCGATATAGTGATGCTGAAAATATTCTTCGTGAAGTGATTGAGAGTGGACAATATTCTCTTTTAGAGAACACATTAGGAGGTCTTAATATTGATGGATATAAAGCAGTATTTAGCCCAACGAATCATAATAGTAGAGAAGGAATCTTTGAGATACAGTTTTTAAAAGGAGGTTATGGTGAAGGCTCAAACTTTGCTAATAATTTTGCCCCTGAAAATTCTGGAACTAATGTAGTTGCTTTAGGTAGTACAGGTGGAAATAATATTCCAGAAATGGATATTTATAATGCATATGAAAAAGGAGATCTTCGACGTGACTTTTCTATGTCTTTAGGATATTATGATAATCGAAAAAATAATGCATGGGTGGAATCTCGTTATGTGCATAAATTTATGGATGTTCCGTATCAGAGCGGAGATGCAAATAATAATTATCCGGTTATCCGATATGCAGATGTTATTTTAATGTATGCAGAGGCATTAAACCAAAATGGAAAAACGACAGAGGGCTGCAAATATTTAAATATGACTAGAAGACGAGGGTTTGGATATCAAACGACAGAAACGACTCCAATTGATTTGAATACCACAGATAAGAATGCATTTGCGTTACTAGTAGAACAGGAACGCAGAGTTGAATTAGCTTTTGAAAATCATCGTTGGTTCGATTTAGTACGAACAGGTCGTGCTGTGGATGTCATGAAAAGTAAAGGTTTTTCTTTGAATTCAACAAATTTGACTTGCCCAATTCCTCAAAAGCAAATTGATGTTAATCCTAAATTGACACAGAATGAATATGTAATTGAATCAAGGTGAATTTTTGTAGAGAATCTGATTTTGAAAAGAGTGCTCCAAAAGTGGGGCACTCTCATTATGGATAGTCCCTATTATTTAGAAACTGATACATATAGTTGGGAACTAGAGGTATTTTAGTCTTTCTTGATTTGTTTTCTAGAATTCTCCAATCAGGCTAATAGTTTCTCTTAAACGATTTCGAATTGAAAATTAATTGTCGATTTTTATCATGTGAGCATTATGCAATCGCAATGTACCGTTGTAAGTAGCCTTCTCAAACCCGTTTTTGGAATCAGAAGAAAAAGAACCGACTATCGGTGTTTCGTAGTTGCCTACGGGGTTGAGTAGAAAATTGATTAATTTCATCACATTGATATGAGGCATGTCTTTGAAATACATTTGTTCGAATTGTCTTTCAAATATTTTTTTTCTTTGTAGGTCGCCTGTGTCTTTAGCTACAAGTAATGCAGTAGACATTTCGGCATTACCCAAATCCGATCCGTAGAATGCTCCGCAACCCACATTTACATAAAGAGCGGAAGGATGAGAAGTGGAAGATATTTGGACTAGCTTAAGCCCTTCTTTTATTTCGGCTGCTGTTGATGGATAGGCCTGCTCTAATTCCTTTAGAGAAGTTTCATCCATTAAAGTTGTATCATCTCCTCGTTGTTTTCGGTTGTCGTATTCTATCACAACATTTCTCTGATCATCAGTGTTCCCGGATATATTAATGGTAATTCGAAATTCGAGTTGTCCAAGTCCCGCCTTATATTTTTGAAGATAATCGGGAATAGAAAAATGGACCTTGAGAACCGGATCAATTTCCCCGTGAGCCTTTAGCTCTGTTAATTTTCCATCTTCCCACCATTTAATGTGTTCGTCAATCCACATCCGGTTCTCTTTCTCTTCATATGTTTCTTGTTGTATATCTATCAAACTTCCGCTTGAATATCCCGAAAAAGCATCGTATTGGTTTTCGATATAGCCGATAAACTCTTTAGGCTGTGCTTTGAAAAATTTCAGATCATTAAGGTTAAATATCAATGATACAGGTGATTTTATCCTGTAAGTCTCTTCTGATTTTGTGCCATTTTTTAAATCTACAAAATGGGTGAAAGCTAATTCCAGTGTTCCTTTTATACAATAATCGTATCCGGATGCACCATGAATGGGCTCATATTTCTGCTGTGCTTTTGAAAAGTAAAAAACAGCAAGAAGAAAAAAGCTGGATAGAATTAATCTTTTCATCAATGCGTATTTTTAGGAATCCAATATTTGTATGCTTCTGAGAGAAGATCAGTATAGCCTGAAACAATATCAATACCGGCAAATTCTATGGGAATTGTTTTTACTCCGTTTTGTGTCTTTGATAGTTCGTTCGCAATCTCAATTAGCCGCCGATTATTTGGAAGGGCCATTTTTAATGCTGTTTGGTATTGCAGAATATAATCAAGAAGAACAGGTGACATTTTTTCACAATGTTGTAATTTAAGACAGTAAATTTGTTTTTCAAGAGCCCGTGCACGCTGCAATTCCGCATTGGTGGCACATCCGCCGAGAAGTACAGGGTCTTTCTCAAGCGGTTCAAGTTTCTGTTGTAATGATTTGCTTTGTACAGAATCCTGGTATAAGTAATTATTCCCTGCTTCTACCGTTTTTTCCCATATTACAGAAAGTCGTTTGATAATAGCTTTTTGTTCCACCTCCAAGTCATATAAATGTTTGTTTTTCTCCACTTTTTTTGCAGTTGCTTCTGGATTTTGTTGTGCTTTTTGCATTTGTTTGTGAGCGAAATCTTTAGCCCATTGTTCCTGTTCAGCTTCGCTCATATTGGCTACTTTTTGAAACTCCTTTATTGATGTGCCATAGCAATTTTCCACCGATTTATTTACTACAGCCAAACCTTCTTTCTCTGATATATTTTCATTCATAAGTTTTTGTATATCGGATGTGTTCAAACCCAAATTGGCAGCATTATTTGATAACATCTTATCTTTATTTTTCTTCCAATTGACAGTCGCCTGAATACCCAACTTATCTTCTTCATCATTTATGCCGTTCTTAACCTTATCAATTTGTGCCATGAAACAATTAATTATTGATGTATCGGCATTGCAAACATTTTTTGGTATTGATGGAAGTTGCGACAGAAAAGATTCTGCTAAGGTCTGTGCAGTCACAGTTCCTTCTAGCAAAAAAACAGAGACCCAAACAGCACAAGTATTTACTATATTCATTTTTGTACTTTTAAAGCTTAATGAATTCAACCCGACGATTTTTGGCTTTATTTTCGCTTGTAGTGTTTGAAGCAATTGGCTCGTTTTCGCCTTTGCCATCGGTCTGGATACGGCTACCATCAATGCCAAATTGAGAAACGAGTGAATTTTTTACCGATGTGGCACGGCGCTTTGATAAATCAAGGTTCGCGTTATCGTTGCCGTCGTTGTCAGTATGTCCCACAATTCTAATATTCACTGTTGGATTTTCTTTCAGTACTTTCGCAATATCACTTATAGTGCCATAAGATTCAGGTTTAACAACATCTTTGTTTACATCAAAGTAAATGCCATAGCTTACCAGTTTTCCTTCAGTAATGAGTTTGCTTCGGGTGTCGGGCGCTGCGGTGGTAACTTTTAGGTTCGTAACAAAAGGGGTGGGAGTGCTGCTAGTGTTACATCCGCTATAACGTAACCGGTTAAATTTTGACCCCACGAAAATATTTGTCGGCATGTCTAACACTTTAGCTCCCTGATGATAGATACGCAACCTGCGGTTTTGCGCCCAAATAATCACGTGGTTAACTTGTCCCTCAACTACCGGATTCGTTCTTGATTCGCCTTCAATCCACCCCTCGGATCCACTAATTTCGTTATTGTAACCTTTGGTCCACCAATGCTCATTGTCGAACGAAATATGCAGTCCCCTGATTCCTGGATACAGATCATCATTCATTTCTTTGCTCTCTTTTTCTTCATAAAAAGTCAGTGCATAGCCATTGGCAAAGTCCCCATCGGGGATAATATCAAATTCCATGATGAAGTTCTGAGGGAAAGCTATTTGCTTTGTGTAGCAATATACTGCATCTTGCTTATTCATGTGGAACCAGTGTCCAGGGGCAAGATTCACTGTTTTTACTTCGCCACCCCCATTAGTTGTCCATAATGCCGGAAAATCACCGATGGCATCTTGAGCAAAATCTTCGAAATAAAGAATTTTGTCTCCCGGTATAAAATCATATTTTGTATAGCTTTTTAACGAGAGGGGTTGCGTAGAATCTTCTTTGTCCATATTTTTACTATTATTTTCTGTAGATTCACTTTTAACCACCTTCTTTTTCTTTTTCAAAAGGCTACCAATTCCATTTTCTATTTTATCAAACCCTTTATCGATTCCTTCATCTACCTTTGATTCTTTTCTGTTTTCCATTTCATCTTTTACTTTTTCCTTTACATCTACTGTTTGTGCTACGGCCGAAACTGTAATTAGTAATAGCATGATCGATGGAATAATAACCTTGTATTTATTCATAATTATTATTTTTAGAACGTTGATTTGAACATTTATTTTTTATATTGAATAACAAAGATGGGGAAAGTAGTATTGATATGATTGGAAAAAAACGACAATTTAATATTGTCCTGATTTTCTCCCCGAAATCAGTTTTAGAATATTTTGATTTCGGTTAAAAAAGAAACTAGGAGGCTCTCCTATAATAGATTTAAAGTCATTGATAAAATGAGCTTGGTCAAAATAGTGACCATCAAATACTAAGTTTTGATAGTCGATGGCATTTTCCTCTTTTATTTTTGCCCATAAATAATCAATTCGAACAATTCGTGCCAACGTCTTAGGACTTACTCCTGTACGTTTTTTAAAACTACGTTGTAAAGTCCGTCCACTGGCAGGACATTCTTTGATGATGTTACAAAGCGGAGTTGTTATGCTTTTTTCAATGATTCTGTCATATAACAAATCAATTATATCGGGGCAATAAACTGTTTGTTGAAACGAATTGATAAAAACAGTGAAAAAATTAATTCGTTCAGAGATAGATTCTATTTTTGATAGGTTATTCCATAATGGATTGAAAAGATCATAAGGCAAATCGATACTTTGTTTTGGTATGGATGATAAATTGAGATCCAAAATTCGAGAAAGGACAGTTGGTTTACAAATGACAACGAAAGTATTCATCTTGCCGAATAATTTCAGAACTAACGATTGAGTGATAATAGGAGTTCCAAAAAAGTGATTGAGGAAGATCTTTGAATCATTTAATACAAGAGGCGTATTATCAAAATGAAAAATTAAGGAAATATCAGGTCGAGGTACATACATTTCAACTAATGAAGAACCGTCGAACTGAAAAAATTCGAATTGACGAACGAGCCAATTTTGAGTTTTCTCTGTAGGATATTGTGCTACATGAAACATACAAATCGTTTATTTCTCACTGAATTATATTTTCACAAAAATAGCATTAAAAAAGATTTCTACAAATATTATTGCTAAATTAGAGCTAATAATGTATGTTCTGACTATTTTAATTTTTTTGCAAACAAAGGGATTGATTTATAGAGCAAAGAAAGAGAAATTAGAAGAATTAACTAACAATAAATTAGATGCTGTTACATTATTAGATTGAATTTAGCTACATTTGTCTGTTATTAGTCAAATTGTAAGTTGAAGGCAAGAAGTAAGAAAAATGCGGCAATAGCATGGAGTCTGTTGCTTATTATCCTTTCGGTATTGATGATCAAAATTGTTCATCATCACGGCGAAAGTGAAGTCGTGCTGCCTTTAGCAACAAATAGTGGAGAATGTGTTATTACTCAGAGTGATGATTGCCCGATTTGTCAGTTTGTATTCTCTCCTACAGAAGAGGCTGCTGTTTATCATCTCGTTTTTGCAGTAATCTTTTTGGGTGTTCAATCTTGTTTATTCATCTGTGAATATCGACATAAAAGATATTCCATTTTCCGGCTTAGGAGTCCGCCATTTCAAATCCTATAATCTGCTTTCTACGCCTTGTCAGTATATTTTCTGTATAAGGTAAATTAATTATTATTTATAACATTCCTGTTTATATCAAAGATATTAGCAGCGAAAAAATATTCTATTTATAGATGAAAAAAATAATTTATATAATAGTAGCTGTACTCTTTTGTAGTTCAGCTATCTCGGTCGTGTATGCCGATAATATAAACATTACACCGGTTGATACAGTCACGTTAAACGAAATTGTTGTAACAGCTACGCGCAATCCGACAATAAAACGTCTGGCGCCATCATTAATAAATGTGCTTCCTCACGAAGTGTTCAACGATGTGGGAGCAAGTTGTTTGATTCAAGGATTGAGTTTTGTACCTGGTGTCAGAGTTGAAAACAACTGTCAAAATTGTGGTTGGACGCAAGCTCGCATTAACGGGCTTGATGGTCATTATTCACAAATATTGGTTGACAGTCGGCCTCTGTTTTCGGCTCTTACAAGTATATATGGACTGGAACAATTACCGGCCAATATGATTGATCATGTAGAGATAATGAGAGGGGGAGGTTCTGCGTTATTTGGTTCGTCAGCGATTGGAGGAACAATCAATATCATTACTAAAGAACCTCAGGATAATGGAGCTGAGTTGCAGCATACTATTACTAAAATAGGAAGTGGAAACACGTTTGAGAATAATACTACCCTCAATGCGTCAGTTGTGTCCAACAATCATAATGCTGGGTTATACATATATGGGGCCAGTCGGAATAGACAGCCTTATGATGCGGATAATGACGGATTTACAGAGCTGAATAAAATTATAACAAAATCAATAGGCGCGCATGCTATTTTCAAACCGAGTGAATATACAAAGATATCTATTGATTATCACAATATAAATGATTTTCGTCGAGGAGGAAATAAAATAGATTTGCCTCCTCATGATGCTGATTTAGCGGAAACTACTCGACATGAAACTAACGGAGGTGGAATAGACATAGATTGGATGTCGCATCAGTATAGTGATAAGGTGAAGACCTATTTTTCTTTTCAAAATACAGATCGCGACAGCTATTACGGAGCCGATAAGAGCCTATTAAATTATGGGTTGACGCATAATCTGACTTATGTGTTTGGAGCACAGTATGTGCATAATTTCAACACTTTATTGTTTATGCCGGCAAGTGCTACTTTTGGGTCTGAATATCAGTCTGATAAGATTAATGACGAATCAGTAGGCTACAAGATATTTACGAATCAGCATACTCGCATTAAAAGTTTTTTCGCTCAAAATGAATGGAAAGATAATCGTTGGAGTATATTGGCAGGATTCAGAATGGACAAGCATAATCTGATTGATCATATAATATTTAGTCCTCGGATCAATTTCAGATATACACCAAGTGACGCATGGAATTTTAGGGCGAGTGTGAGTACGGGTTTTCGTGCCCCACAAGCTTATGACGAGGATTTGCATGTCGATTTGGTGAATGGCAACAGAAGAGTTATTCGACTGGCTGACAATCTAAAAGAAGAACGTTCTATAAGTTGGAGTGGTTCTGCTAATTATCATCATAAGTTTGGAAGGCTAGTAACCGACTTCATTCTTGAAGCTTTCTATACGAACTTACATAATCCGTTTGCTTTTCGTTCATTAAAAGAGAAGACGACTGATGGTGATGAGATTACAGAAAGATATAATTCTATTGGTGCACAAGTGTATGGCGTAAACTGTGAACTACAGGCGGCATATTCTTCATTTTTGGAATTTCAAACAGGATTTACATTACAGAAGAGCAATTATAAAGAGAAGTTGCAATGGAGCGATGATGATAATGTTCCATTTGAAAAACGATTGTTCCGAACCCCTGATGCATATGGATATGTTCGTATGGAGATTATGCCAGTTAAAAGATTTTCAGCTTCGATAACCGGTAATTATACAGGGAGTATGTTGGTTCAACACAAAGTAGGATCTGGAACGGATATTGATATTGCAGTCAATACAAAACAGTTCTTTGAAGCAAACCTTAAGCTGACATATGATATTTCATTGTTCGACAATGCAACCTTGATGCAAGTCAGTCTTGGTGCTCTCAATATCTTCAATTCTTATCAGAATGATTTTGATAAAGGGAAGGAAAGAGACTCCAATTACATATATGGACCGATGATGCCTCGCAGCATTTATGCCGGTGTGAAATTTGTATTTTGATCAGTTTTGATATTAATTACCCGTTGGCGAAATTATGTTATAAGCATACAACCAACCTATAGCATTGAATAATTGTTTTGTTGAAACATTGTGTGTTTAGTACAGATTGAATTTTAGCAAATGTAAAAATGTATTTTTGTAAATGTCCCCATATTTTTATCGATTCATATAATATGAATCGACCGTTCCATATAATATGGATCGATCGTCTCATATAATATGGGTCGATCGTTCCACATATGTGAGTCGATAAATGAGTGAGTACAAGCAGAAAGATTTTTCCGGGCTCGTGCAAAAATTCTTCTGCGGAAAAAATAAAAACAAGTTAAAGCTAATATTTGAAAAACAGCGTCTTCAAAAGTGAACATAATTCTTAATGCAAATATCTATTAGTTGAATTTAATATCGCCAACGGGTTATTAAGTATATCTGCCTTTGTAAGTAGAACAGGGCAATCAATATAGATAACATAGTAAAAATGAAAGACAGCACATCTTATTATAATAGATAAGGTTATTATAAATTTAATATTTTATTATAAATAGAATAGACTTGTAGTGTAGATATACAACCGCGTTTTCTTGAGAAGTTTATTTTCGATGATGCTTCATTATGAGCATTATTTTTATATTAATAGTTTATTTATTTATATATTTGTCTTATATGTTATATTTTGTTATATTATGGCATCTATAAAATAGCAAATATTAAAAAATGAAATATAAATATCATTAGTATATAAATATACTTAATCGCTATTATTTGTTTTTGAGATTGTCAATAAACATCAATGTATTTGCAAATAATTAATATGCATTAATTAAAAAACAATTTAAATGTTAAATTTATGAAGAAGTGCATTTACAAACATTTGTTATGTATTTTGATGTTGATTTGTACTTGTATGGGGAATTTGGCTCTGTCTGCGTACGGAGAGAATACTCTAAGAGTACAAAACGTAACTGTTTATGCTCAGCAAAAGACGATTACGGGTATTGTAAAGGACAATGATGGCGAAATTGTGCCTGGCGCTAATGTGGTAGTTAAAGGATCCACTAATGGAACAATCACTGATTTAAATGGAAAATTTGCAATTCAAGCTAATTCTAAAGATGTTTTGGTCATTTCATTTATTGGTTATAAAACGCTGGAAATATCTGTTGGGAATCAAAGCGTATTAAACATTGTTTTGAGTTCCGAAAGTGAAGCCTTGCAAGAAGTAGTAGTGACAGCTTTGGGCATTAAGCGTGAGAAAAAGGCTTTAGGTTATGCTATGCAGGAAATAAAAACCAGCGGGTTTGTCGAAAATCGTTCTGAAAGCGTTTCCAACATGTTGCAAGGTAAAGTTGCTGGTGTTCAAATTTCCCAATCGGCAACTGGCGTTGGCGGTTCTACGCGCGTTGTACTTCGTGGTACCACATCATTAAGTGGAAACAATCAGCCGCTGTGGGTTGTAGATGGTATTCCTATTAGTGATGACTCTTACCAAAAAGCCGATCAATGGGGTGGGAGAGATAGTGAAGGCGGTGCATCTGAAATAAATCCAGAAGACATTGAATCAATCTCAGTTTTGAAAGGAGCTAATGCTGCTGCCATGTATGGCTCTCGCGCTCAGAATGGTGCAATTATTGTAACGACAAAGAAGGGTCAGACTGGAGATCTTAAGATTGAGTATAATGGAAATATTGTATTTGCCAATGTTTATGATCCATTTTCGTATCAAAGAACTTACGCTCAAGGATCGCAAGGTCAGTTTACAGCCTCTGCACAAGGGGCATGGGGACCATATATGGATGGTAAAGTAGTAGTAGAAAATTGGCGTAAAACATTGTATGGTGATGAAAAAGCGGAAAGTTATACATTATCACCGCAGAAGAATTATGTGAAAGATTTTTACCAGACAGGTGTTAATTATACTAATTCGTTGGTCGCATCTGGAGGAACAGACAAGTTGCAATCCAGATTTTCTTTTACCGATTCAAGAAATCAAGGTATTACGCCCAATCATTCATTAAATAGGCAATATTATGATTTGAATTCGCAATGGGTAGGAAAGTTCATCGATTTGAATGCTAAGGTAAACTTTATGCATCAATTAGGCAATAACCGTCCTCGCTTAGGTGAATATGGGGTCATGCAGTCACTCGTGTTTTTACCACGTAGTATCAGGTTACAAGATTTGAAAGATTGTCTTATTGATAATAATGTAGCAAACTGGTCTGGTGCCAGTACGACTATATATAACCCTTATGCTTTAGTGATGCCTGAAAACGGAAGTAAAGAAACTCGTAATCGTATAATTGGTAAATTGCAAGCTACTGCTAAAATAGCCAGTTACTTAAAACTGACGGGCCGCGTTGGTATAGACTGGTATAATGATGAATCGACAAGTTCTACTTCTTATGCTTATACGATAACAAGTACAGGATATAGTAAGGGAATGAATAATCAGCAGGAATTCAATGCAGACTTGATGTTGAATTTTGACAAACATTTTGGTGCTTTTAGTGTATTGTCTAATGTTGGTGCAGCTATGACGAGTAGTAAATATAGTGCAATAAGTGGTTCTTCCGGTTATTATACATTGGTGGGGTTGGCGGCTTTAGCAAATGGTAATAATCAAACAACTTCGGAGGATTACTCAAAAAAACGTGTAAATTCTTTATTAGGCAATGCTACAATTGGTTATAAAAGTATGGCTTATTTAGATGTAACAGCACGAAACGACTGGTCATCAACCTTGCCTTCTGATAATCGTTCGTATTTTTATCCATCTCTCAGTTTATCAGGAATCATGACAGAGATGTTTAAACTTCCAAAAGAAATCTCCTATTGGAAGATTCGAGGTTCTTGGGCTAAAGTTGGTAATGATACAGACCCATACAGATTAGCGAATGTTTATTCGCTGGGCATAACCAATGGGACTATTATTAATGCAACCTCTTCATCCACATTCCCGTTGTCTAATCTAAAACCTGAAAGTACAGTTTCATGGGAATTAGGTACTGAATATAGAATGTTCAACGGACGTTTAGGATTAGATTTGACATATTATACATCTAATACTACCAACCAAATATTAACTGTAACAACTCCGGGTTCGTCAGGTTATTCTTCAAAATTAATCAATGCCGGTAAAATGAAGAGTCATGGTTGGGAAATTGTTTTGAATGGAACGCCAATAGATACAAAAGATTGGACTTGGGATGTAACAATGAATTGGGGCCAGAATCGCACAAAGTGTGTTGAGCTTGATTCACAAGACGGATTGACTCAGTTCGTTATTGGTGAAACTCGTTTAGGTAAGGTTGTTGTTAATGAAGGCGGACGTTATGGAGATATTGTTTCTACAGCATACAAACGAGATAATAATGGAAATATTATTGTTAATTCGTCTACAGGTTTGCCTCAGACCGAATCAAATAAGGTGGTTGGAAATATGACACCTGATTGGACGGGCTCTTTTTCTACGTCTTTAAGGTGGAAGAATTTATCATTTAATGCATTGATTGATGTGGATTATGGAGGAGACTTTCTATGCGGAACAGAAGCTTATGCAGATTACTATGGCAATTCTTCTAGAACGGGAGATCGTAGCAATGCAACTACTGAATACCCGACTGGTTATAAGATTGTTGAGGGAGTTAATGAGAATGGCAGTGCAAATACGACCAAGATTGGATTGGAAGAATATTTTAAAGGAATCGGGGGCTCTTATGGTGTAGGTGAAGAATATATTTGTAGCAAGACATATGTCAAAATGCGCGAATTGTCCTTAGGATATACCTTTCCTAAAGCATGGTTGACAAAATTGCCGATATCCAGTGTTAAGATTTCAGCAGTTGGTCGCGATTTGTTCTATATTTATAAAAAAGCTCCGGTCAATCCGGAATTCGCTTTTTCTCGTGAAGATTATGCACAAGCGTTTGAATATGCTGCATTGCCTCCTACAAGAAATATAGGTTTTTCACTCAGTATTAAATTCTAATTGCATTTGACTATGAAACTATCTATTAAAAATATAAGTCTCGTATTTATCTTGGCCGTAATGACGGTCGGTTGTACAGGTAATTTTGACGACATGAATACAGATCCTTTGGCAGCAACTGAAGTTACTCCTTCTCTGTTACTAACAAAAATGGAGGAATATGGATTTAATTGTCGTTCTTGGGAATATCAGGTTGGCGATAATCTCTATACAAATGATTATGTGCAATATGTATCCAATACCGCTACTTATTTTGCTACCAGTACTTATACTTGGAAAGATAATTGGGCAAATGATGGTTTTTGGAAATCATACTACACTTATTTAGCAAAGCCATTAAGAGAAACAAAAGCTATGCTCGAGAAGCATCCTGAATACAGTAATATTTATCAGATGATGCGTATTATTTCAGCTATGGGAGCTGCCCGAACAACAGATATGTTTGGTGATGTGCCTTATTTTAATGCATCAACAGGAGAAATAACACCTGTATATGATGCTCAAAAAGATATCTATTATGATATTTTTTCTGAATTAACTGATGCGGCTAAAACATTAGCATCTAATTCCAACCAAACAGATCCGGAAACAAACGACATTATTTATGGAGGTAAGATTAATGAATGGATAAAATTAGCAAACTCTTGTCGCTTGCGGTATGCAATGCGTTTGCGGTATATTGATCCTTCTAAATCAAAAACTGAAGCTGAAGCAGCTTTAAGCGCATCTCTAATTTCAAGTAATGATGATAATGCCGGTATTACAAATGCGTTGGTTAGTAACGGATTTAGTTTATATACTATCTCTTTTTGGAATGAATTCCGCTGCTCTGAAACAATGATTGAAATGATGCTCCATGAAAGCTCGGTTATAGATCCACGTATTAGTCTTTATTTTAGTAAGACGCAAGCTTGGCTTTATGGTAAAAAATATCAGGATGCTGCAAAAACTATACCTGTTGTAGAATGGCAGGGTGTTCCGAACGGGCGCACTACCTTCGTCGACAGATATGATGTTACTAATAATTCTTGTGTTTGGGGATTTAGAGGTTTCCCTCAGTGGAATGCATTTAATGCTGGCGAGGTGCCAACGGGAACAACGCCGGATACTTATACAGGAACAACCAATGTAGCATTACCCACTATTATTTTTGGATATCCTGAGGTCTGCTTCTTGAAGGCAGAAGCTGCATTGTTTAGCTACAGTGGAGCCGGAGATGCAAAAACTAATTATGAAGCAGGTATTCGTGCATCATTCAGCCAAGCGCGCAATGTTGTCACTGCCTCCCTTTACTCTACTGCAAATGATGATACATATATTAGCGGTGGAGATGTTGCTTGGGGTACAGCTCAAGAAGATAATTTTCGCAAAATAATGACTCAAAAATGGATAGGATTATATCCAAACTCGGCTGAAGCATGGGCTGAGTTCAGACGTACCGGCTATCCTCTTTATGATGGAAAACATCAAGGTCTACGCCAGATTGTAGTCAATAATAGTACGAGCGTGCCAAATGGACAGTTTGTGAAGAGGCTTCGTTATTTGGATGATGAGATTTCATTGAACCCGAACGCGTCTGTTGCGACTCTGAACAATAATCAAAATTCAGATCCGACAAGCATGAATGTCAGAGTATGGTGGGATACGGGAAGATATAAATAAAATTCAATCATAACCACAATCTAAAAAGCCGTTTTAAACTCAATCAAAAGAGTTAAAACGGCTTTAACTATATATTGGAGTGTGGATTATGATGTCGAACGGCCAAAAGGGATTTAGTCCGGTGTGAAATTTGTATTTTGATCAGTTCGGTTTTTATTGAATGATAAAGTAGTTATTATCTATCCAGTTATAGATAATGACTATTAGAATGATTTAATTTCCACAGGAAATTTGTTTTAATGGAAAATTGGTTGTATCTTTGCATCGAATTGATAAACAAATCAGATATAAAGAATATGGTAGCAAGTTATTTAAAAAAGAATTGGATTACAATCTTGGGTATTGTAATTGGATCAGCAGGAGGTTTTTTGTATTGGCGATTTGTAGGTTGTAGTTCCGGATCTTGTCCGATCACATCTTCTCCTGTCATTAGCGCTGTTTGGGGAGCTATATTAGGAGGATTATTATTTAGTCTGTTTACAAAAAAGGAAGAAGGCAAATGAATAATCTATTGAAAAATTGGAATGTCGTTCGTGTAATACGATTGATGATCGCTGTTGTTATTGCGATATATAGTTATGTTTCAAAAGACTATATATTCTTATGGTTGGCAGGTTTCTTTTTCTTACAGTCCATTTTAAATTTGTCATGCTGTGCATGCGGTACGTCTAGTTGTTCTTCAGAAGCTGACAATAAGAAGAAGGGAATATATAAAGATATAGTTAAGCCCTATAGTATTGATAATAAAAAGTAAACAAAGAATTAATAATTAAAATTGATAAAAATATGAATACAGTAAAACTGACAAAAGAAGAATTCCTTACCAAAGTAGCGAATTTCGAGACAAATCCCACTGAGTGGAAATATCTTGGTGACAAACCAGCGTTGATCGATTTCTTCGCGACATGGTGCGGTCCGTGTAAAATGGTGGCTCCTATTCTGGAAGAATTGGCTGCCGAGTATGGCGACAAGCTTGTTATTTATAAAGTAAATACAGAGGAGGAGGAAGATTTGGCCTCTATTTTCGGCATCCGTTCCATTCCTTCACTATTGTTTATTCCAAAGGAAGGACAACCACAAATGGCTGTGGGAGCAATGGCTAAAGCAGACCTGAAAAGAGCTATTGATGATATTCTTTTCTCGGCATGAGCGGATATTATAATTTTCACCCGGCATAGTAGATATATCTGTCTGTGTCGGGTGATTAAATGAAAGGGAATAATGAAAGAACGAAATGTAAATTTGTTATGTCAGATAAGAGATATTTATCGTTCTATTGCTGATTTTGAGAACGAGTTTATTAAGAAGCATGATCTTTGTTTGAACGAGGGCATGTTGTTATGTACATTATCAAATGCAGAGAGATTGTCTTCAGGAGAAATAGCAGAAATATTAGGCCTTACAAATTCCAATGCTTCGAAAGTTATACGGGCGGTTGAAAAGAAAGATCTAATTAAACGTGAACTGGGAGATCAGGATAAACGACAAATGAATTTTATACTAACCAGTAAAGGTTTGGCTATGATTAAGAAAATAAAAACCGAAAAGTTTGAAATCCCTGATTTATTGAGGGCATGCTTAGCAGGATAATTTTTGAATATGGGAACTTTGAGGTTTGATTCATAACCTGATAGCATACTTCTTCAATCGAGAGTCAATCATGTGGTCGGGAATAATATCACGAACACATCCTGCTACAATATTAAGCAGCCGTTCTCGGACGTAATCGTGACGTACAACCAATGATATTTCTCTTACAGGCTCAGGATTGACAATACGACGAATCTTTGCTTGTTGACAATGACGCAATAGTTCGACATGTAGCTCTGGGATAATAGTGAATCCTCCATTTTCGTCTACGATTTTTATTAATGTATCTATGCTGCCTGCTTCATATTCAGTAGAGTAGTCGGATTTATGTTCGCATATATTTAGAACCTGATTACGAAGGCAGTTCCCTTCTTGCAACACCCATAAATGTTCAAAAGGAATATGATTTGTTTCTATCTCTTTTTGATCATATAGATTTTCAGAAGGAGATATGTAAGCTACAAATTTTTCATAATATATAGGTATTTCCAACAATTGACTATTATTTAAAGGGGTAACCATAAGCGCCATATCTAATTCGGCACGTTCCAGCCGTTGAGTAATAGTAGATGTACGCAACTCTGAAACATGAAGCATTATGTCGGGGTGATCCTTGTGTAGCATTTTGAATAATTTCGGCAAGATATAAGGCGCGACAGTCGAAATGATTCCCATACGTATTTCTCCGGAAGCTTGCTCGCGTTCAGATAATGCTATCTCTTTAAGTTGAGATGCGTTATATAGTAATATTTTAGCTTGAGATATGATGCGTTCACCGGCAAGAGTTGGTTTTATTGGATGGAAATTACGATCGAAAATTTGAACGTTTAATTCGTTCTCTAGTTTTTGTATCATTGAACTCAATGTAGATTGAGTTACATTGCATGCATCTGCAGCTTTAACAAAGTGGCGATACTTGTCGACTGCTACAATATATTCCATTTGTTGTAAGGTCATAGGCAAAAAGTATGAAATATTTTATTATCGTTATTATCAATACAAAGATAGAATAAATCTGTTTGATTAATATGATAGGTCATAATATCTTTGTAATATAAATCAAACAATTAAAAGATTCATTTTATGGCAGCAATTGTAGATAAAAATATCTGTCCGCATGATCATCTTTGTCCTCTTATCAAAATTTGTCCTGTAGGAGCTATTTCACAAGAGACGGATGGATATCCGGTTATTGACGAGATATTATGTATAGAGTGCGGGGCTTGTATAAGGAAATGTCCGATGAAGGCAATGAAATTTAAAGAAATTAATGTAGTAACTAGTAAATATAATCAAAAAATGGGACAGATGAAAATAGCAGTGCCAACGCGTGGAGGGAATGTAGACGCTCATTTTGGTCATTGTGAGAGCTATACGATTTATACAGTCGAAAACAATGAAATAATAACTAAAGAAACCTTGGCTTCCCCGCAAGGTTGTGGTTGTAAATCTGATATCGCTAATAAGTTGCAAGTAATGGGTGTGACTCTTATGTTAGCCGGAAATTTGGGAGATGGAGCAAAGATTAAACTTAATAATTCTAACATAACTGTAGTACGTGGTTGCGACGGATTGGCAGAAGATGTCGTAAAAGCTTATCTTGAGGGAAGGATTGCCGATTCCGGTATTAGTTGTAAAAGCCATGATGAACACCATGAATGTCATCATGATAATCATCCGACAGAAAATTAGTAGAAGACATATTGAATACCGTTTTGTTGAGTATACTTGACAAAACGGTATTTACATTTTTAAGCAATCTTGTTTCACTCTTGTTTTTAAATCTTCATTAAGTGGCGCGTACACAGGTTTTAAAATCGTTTTATATTTTGTAAGAATAAAATTGTATATTTGCCTGAAACTAGATAAAAGAGAGATTTCTTTTTTTTGTCTGGTCTGATGAATGTATTTCTTATTCTGGATTATGCCGGCGATAGAAAAGTTTAATGACATTTATGCAAGATATTATGTAAAACTGTCTCGTTTTGCAAAGCTATATGTTCGTAACGACCAGGTTGCAGAAGATATAGCGACTGAATCCATGATTAAATTGTGGAAATTGATTGAGAAAGAGACAGTTGAGAAGCCATTGCCTCTTTTGTTGACTATTATGAAACATAAATCGCTGGATTATCTCAAGCAACAAGAATCCGTTAGTGCTCATATTGAAAATGAGATTGAATGGCAACAGCAGGAATTGGCCATTCGCATCTCGACACTCGAAGCTTGTAATCCGGAGAATATCTTTTCGGAAGAGATTAGGACGATTCTAGTAAAGACATTGCAAGAATTACCTCCACAGACTCGTAAGGTATTTATGATGAGTCGATTTGAACAAAAATCAGGGAAAGAGATAGCCGAAATGTTAGGTATCACTGTAAAAGGAGTCGATTATCATATTGCTAAAGCATTAAAAGCGCTTCGCATCTCTTTGAAAGATTATCTGCCATTGTTCTATCTTCTTTTTATTCAGGTATAGATCTTGACTTGAAAGTTTAAAGGTTATTTTTTAATTTTTTTGTTACTAAATCAACAAAAAACGGAATTTTGACTAGTGAACTCTTTCCGATTATCGTCTTATATTGTGTAAAGCAGAATAATATGGACGATAAGTTATTGCAATTATATTTTGAAGGACGTACAACTGATGAGCAATCGTGCGCCATTACAGCATGGCTGGAAGCTGATGAAGCGAATATGAAGCATTATCAGCAGATGTGCCGTTTGTATGAACTCTGCTTTTGGCAAGAGGAACCCCAAACGGTGGCGACAACACTAAAGGAAAAGCTTGGAAGAAGAAATATCTGGTGGGAGGTTTGTAAAGTTGCAGCTGTTTTTTTATTGGGTTTTGCACTTAATTATTTGATGAATCCATCTGGTCATCAGGAAAAGGCCGTCATGCAAACGATACATGTTCCGGCAGGACAGAACGCATGGCTTACATTGGCTGATAGTTCTAAAGTGTGGATTAACGCTGGAAGTACGTTGACCTTTCCGAATTGTTTCACCAAAAGTGCAAGACGTGTTTATCTCGAGGGTGAAGCATACTTTGAGGTACAGGCAAATAAGGAAAAACCTTTTATCGTCTCTACAAAGTTATATGATATTAAGGCCTTGGGAACAGCATTCAATGTAAATGCTTATAAACAGTCGAAGGGATTCGAAACCGCATTAATAAGAGGGAAAGTCGAGATATCTGATAAAATCACAAATCATATTGTAACGCTTACGCCTAATAACCGGGCAGTACTTGTTGACAATGAACTGTCGGTTGTACCGATAGAAAATACGAACTACTTTCTCTGGCGGGAAGGTATTATCTATTTTGATGAGCCTATGGCAGTTGTGCTTAAGAAGCTGGAGTTATATTTTGATGTCAATATTCAGATCAACAATCAGTCTGTTTTGCAAAACAAACGTACTTGTACGGGTAAATTCCGCACAAGAGATGGCTTGGATCATATTTTGCAGGTATTGCAGTTAACAGGGCATTTTACATATCATAAGAATGATGAAGAAAACACGGTGACTATCAATTAACATTATTATATAACCTGATTTAAATAAATATTTATTGCCTATGGAACACACGTAAAAGGAAATGAAAAACCGGTAAACGTTGGCCCGTTTACCGGCTGAGGGTTAAAACCCCGACAGAGAGATTTATCGAAGTAATAACTAACTATTAAATGCAAAAATATGAATTTTATTTTGTACGGGCAAGATATGTCCGTGATTAAACATACATTTCGTATCATGAAAATTACATTGATTTCATTATTTGCCTGCATCTGTACACTTTTTGCGACTGAAGCGAATTCGCAAAATGCAAAAGTGTCTATTCAAGCTAATGGATTTACCATTCAGAAAGTAATTAATGAGATAGAGAAGCAGACCGATTTTCTTTTCGTTTATGATAAAAATGAAGTAAACGTAAACCGAAAAGTAAGTATAAACGTTAATGAAGAAAGCGTTTCGGAAGTCTTAAATAAAATCTTTGAAAACACCAATGTTGCTTACAGAGTTTTAGGTAAGAATATTACTCTGATTGTTCGCCCGGAAAGTGCGAGCAAACCCGTTATTCAACCTCAACAAAAGCAAAAACGTATTACTGGTACCGTTGTCGATGCAAAAGGAGAACCTATTATCGGAGCAAATGTGGTTGAGAAAGGAACTACCAATGGGATTATAACCGATGTGGATGGAAAATTCAGCTTTGAAGTAAATGATAATGCAATACTATCTGTCTCATATATTGGTTATATCAAACAGGAAATAGGAGTTAAAGGTAAATTTTCACTTAATGTGATTTTGAAAGAAGATACTGAAACCCTTGATGAAATAGTTGTCGTTGGTTATGGTACGCAAAAGCGTATTAATCTGACCGGTGCTGTCGAACAAGTAACAAGCGAAGTGTTCGATAATCGACCAATGACAAATGTCACGCAGGGTTTGCAGGGAGCTGTTCCTAATTTAAATATTTCTTTTTCTGATGGGAAGCCGATGCGTAGTACTGATTACAATGTTAGAGGTACTACTTCTATCGGACAGGGAGGTTCGGCATTAGTCCTGATTGACGGTGTCGAAGGCGATCCGGCTATGCTTAATCCGAATGATATTGCCAGTGTATCTGTTTTGAAAGATGCGGCTTCGGCTGCAATTTATGGTGCTCGCGGTGCTTTTGGTGTTGTATTGATTACAACCAAGAATCCGAATAAGGAGCGTACATCGGTGACGTATAATGGAAATTTTTCCATCAAATCGGCTACTGTTGTTCCCGATATGGTAACGGATGGTTATGAATATGCTACCAGATTTGTTGAAGCTTATTCATCATTTTATGATTATGCTCGTATGCCTTCCGCATTTCATAAGTCTGTTAAGTATACCGACGACTGGTATAAAGAAATGGCTAACAGACGACCGGGTTCAGGTAAAGCGGAGGTGGAAATTGATTCAGATGGAAACTATCAATATTATGGTAATACCGATTGGTATGGTTTGCTGTATAAAGACCATCTTTATGCTCAGGATCATAATTTGACTGTTCAAGGGGGGAATGACAAAGCAGACTTTATGGTTTCAGGTCACTATAACGGTCAGGATGGATTGTTCCGTTACAATAGTGATGATTACAAGATGTTTAACGTACGTGCCAAAGGTTCAGCTCAAATATATAAATGGTTGAAAGTTGAGAATAATATGGAAGCTTCACAAATGCAATATCACAACCCATTGACAGTTGCCGATGGTAATGTGTGGTATGGTCTGGAAGGTGAGGAGGAACCAATGAGTCCACTATTGAATCCTGATGGAACACTTACAATGGCAGCGGCTTATGGTGTTGGCGATTTGTATTATGGCAAAAGTGGTACGGATTATAATAAGCGTGTATTACGTAATACGACTGGTTTTACTGCAACTTTCTTAAACAATGCATTACGCATAAAAGGGGATATAACTTTTAGAAATACGGATGGAAATGATAAGACAAAACGTGTCCCTGTCCCTTACAGTTCAAAAAAAGGTGTTATTTCATACCTGGGTTCATCAACGAATGATTATATGAGAACTAACTCTACAACTAAATATTTGGCAACAAACATTTATGGCGAATATGAGAAAACTTTTAATAAGGAACATTATTTTAAAGGAATGGTAGGATATAATTATGAGCAATCAATTTACAATTATTTGTATTCAAGACGTAATGGGTTGATTTTTGAAGATGCCGACGATATGAACATGACCAATGGTAGTGGCGTTGATATCTCAAGCAAGTATGAAAAATGGCGTATTGCCGGTGGTTTCTTCCGTATGAATTATTCATATAAAGATCGCTATTTGGTTGAGACTAACGGCCGCTTGGACGGGTCTTCTAAATTTCCGAATGACCAGCGCTGGGGATTCTTCCCATCAATATCCGCCGGTTGGCGTTTGTCTGAAGAGCCCTTCTGGAAAGTAAGTAAAGATGCGATGTCCAATATTAAGCTTCGTGTTTCTTATGGTTCTTTAGGTAATGGAAATGTTGCTTCGTATGCTTATCGTGAATTATTTAGCATTTATCAGATGGGACGCCTGATAAATGGCTCATTGAAGCAAGCTACGTCGCTTCCGACTATTATTCCAAACGGCCTTACTTGGGAAAAAGCAACGACAGCAAATTTTGGTTTGGATCTGAGCGCCCTTAACGGAAGACTGACTTTTACGGGCGATTATTATGTTCGTAAAACAACTGATATGTACACTGTCGGAACAACACTCCCGGCTGTATTTGGTGCTACAGTTCCAAAAGGGAACTACGCAGATATGACCACACGAGGCTGGGAACTGTCTCTTGGGTGGCATGACAAATTTAATGTGGCAAGCAAGCCTTTCTCTTATGATGTCCGGTTTACCTTGGCTGATTATAAGTCGAAGATCGATAAGTTTAATAATACACAAAAAGACCTTGGTAGCTATAATGATGCACGCTGTAACTATTATGAAGGTATGACAATAGGAGAAATCTGGGGCTATGAAACGGAAGGCTTTTTTACTTCAACAGAGGATGTTTCTTCACACGCAAGCCAGAAACTTTATTATGCATCCAACTCAGGGACGTGGTTGCCTGGTGATATTAAGTTTAAGGACTTGAATAACGATGGCGTGATTGATTATGGTAAAAATAGAGTGGGTGATTCAGGCGACCGCAAAGTTATTGGAAATTCAACGCCTCGCTATACTTTCAGCTTTAATCTGGGTGCAGACTGGAACGGAATTTTTGCTTCGGCATTTTTTCAAGGTGTTGGAAAACAAGATTGGTGGCCGGGAACTGATAACGCTTTGTTCTGGGGACAATATAATCGCCCATATAATAATATTCCAAAAGCTATGTTGGATAATGTATGGACAGAAGATAATCCCAATGCTTACTTTCCGCGTTATAGAGGTTATGTCGCCTTACAGGGAACACGTGAGTTGTCTGTATGTCAAACCAAGTATTTGCAGAATGTGGCTTATATCCGTTTGAAGAATTTGCAAGTAGGATATAACTTCCATAAGGCTTTGCTGGAAAGACTTAAAGTGCAAGGTGCACGTATTTATCTGTCAGCTGAAAATTTGTGGACATGGTCTCCATTATATAAGCATACAAAGAACTTTGATGTAGCCAATATTTATGGGGAGGATACAGAATCAGAGAATATGGTTAGTAATAATGGAGGTACGAATTCTATTATATATAATGGGGGGCAGGCATACAGTTATCCTGTATTGAAGAGCATGAGTTTAGGTTTATCTATTACATTCTAAATTATTGAATTATGAAAAAGATTATATATGCATTTATAGCACTCACATTTTTGTGGGCATGCGATATGGAGGAACTTCCAAAATCAACTATATCAAAGGAGCCTGTTTTCAATTCTGAAACAGGATTGGCAATGTACACAAATTCATTTTATGATGCATTTCCGTCTACTACGGTCAATTATAATGCGTTGTCTTATTATATTGCAACCAATCAGGTTATTAAGTATTTGACCGAAAATGCTTATAGCGCAGAAGAAAGTAGTGGTTGGGATTGGGGAAAATTGCGTAATATCAACTATTTTATTGTTAATTGCAACAGTCCGTCGGTATCTGAAACAGTAAAAAACAATTATCTGGGGATTGCTCGTTTCTTTCGCGCTTACTTTTATTATGGAATGATGCTAAAATTCGGTGATCTACCTTGGATTAATCATCCACTAGATGTTAACGATGAATTGCTTTATTCAGGAAGGAACAGTCGTACATTGATTGTAGATTCTATAAAAGCAGATCTCGATTTTGCTATAAAGAATATTACAACGGCTAAGGATGCAACCTGTTCGACTGTTACAAGCACGGTTGCTGCCGCATTCAAATCACGTGTTTGCTTATGGGAAGGAACCTATCGTAAATATCATACTGAAGCCGGACTTGCTTCTTCAGCCGATGAATGGCTTAACGAAGCGATCAGTGCTGCACAGATTGTGATGAAATCGGGATATAAGCTGTATACAGGTGCGGGTGTTGATAAGTCTTATCGCACATTATTCCTTTCAAAGACACCGGTTGCTGACGAAGTGCTCTATGCAGTTACTTTTAATGGAAGTCTTGGTGTTACTCACTCCAGTAATCGTGGATGGACATCTGTTACGTATGGTGTTTGTCCGAGTTTGACTCGTTCGTTTATTAATACATATCTGATGCGTGATGGTTCATCTTTTACGGATAAGGCGGGATATAAAACGATGGCATTTCCTGATGAATGTAAAAACCGTGATACACGTCTGGCTCAGACCATCCGTACTCCTGGATTTACTCGTATAAGCGGCGGAGCAACAGTACAGACCGCTCCTGATTATGCCTATGCAATCACGGGTTATCATACGTGCAAATTTACACTTGATGATACCCAATATGATAATGTAGATATTTGTGATAATAACGTCATCGTATTTCGTTATGCAGAAATACTCCTCAATTATGCTGAGGCTAAAGCCGAACTTGGAGCACTGACTGATGCTGACTGGGCTCAGACAATTGGTGCTTTGCGTGCCAGAGCAGGTATAACGGGGGGATTAACAACAAAGCCGACCAAAGTGGATGCTTATCTGCAGAATCGTTTCTTTCCGAACATCAGTGACCCGTCTCTTCTTGAGATTCGTCGCGAACGGGGTATCGAACTTTCATTCGAAGGTTTTTCCTGGGCTGATGTTTGCCGTTGGAAGCTGGGCGAGATGACAACAAAAGCATGGGATGGCATCTATATTCCCGAGTTAGATGTTCCATATGATATGAATGGTGATGGAAAACTGGATGTTTGCTTCACGCTCAATCAGAATCCTACGAAAGTTTCAGGCGTATACTATCTTTATGTTGGAGCGAAGCTTTCCAATGGAGCCAATAATAATACGCAGTTGGGAGATGATGGTCATTCGATAATGTTTATGAAAGACCAGAAACGTACTTGGAGTGATAAGCTGTATTTTTATCCAATTCCAGCAAACGATCTGACATTAAATCCGAAACTTGGGCAAAATCCGGGATGGTAATATATAGGTTGAAAGGGACCTTTGATATATATAGAATCTATAAGAAATGGTACACTTTATTTTAGAAACTCACAAAGACGACAGGGAATAGAACAGATCATTGAAATTTAATTAACTTAAGATCTATTTTTTCTTAAACATATTTCTCCTGACTTCTTGCAAATACCTCTTGGTTCCGCTATCTTTGTAATCAGATGGCAGAACCGAGAGGTTTTGCATTATAATGAAAAACAGTGTAGAACGAACAAAAAGAACAATCCCTTACAGTTTATGTTTACAAGAAGAGATTTTATAAAAGCAACAGCGGCGGGTGGAGCGCTGGTTTCTTTCGGGCAGTTTGCAGACGCACGCTCGGTTATCGAAAAGGTGAAACCGGATGAGGGTTTTATGCCGGATAAAGATTCGGCAGAAGATGCAACGTACGCGGTTGAAGAGCGCAAACAGATTCCTGTCATCGCTGATGTGGATGTGGTTGTTGCCGGAGGTTCGTCGGCTGCGGTTGCGGCAGCAGTTGCTGCGGCTCAGAGTGGAAAGAGTGTTTTTCTTGCTGCACCGCTTTCGTATCTTGGCGATGATATCTGTGGATCATTCTTGTTTGATTTGCATAAGGATGAACAACCGCTCACCGCATTGGGGCGGAAGATATATCTGGGAATGAAGACGCCGACACCGCTTTATGTGAAAACGGTGCTCGAAGATGAACTGCTTGATAATCATGTTGCTTTTCTCTATAGCAGTTATGCTACGGAGGTTCTGATAGATGGAGATAAACGACCGTCCGGCGTGGTTATATCTAACCGTTCGGGAAGGCAGGCTATCCGGTGTAAAACCATTATTGATGCCACCCATTCGGCTCTTGTAGCACAAATGCTCGGTTGCCGGTTTACTCCTTTTGAACCGGGCAATAAGATTTTTAACTATACTGTTGTCGGTAATGCATCGAAGGAGGCGCCTGAGATACAGAAAGCTGAGGTGCTGCCTTATAAAATAGCTATTAAAGAGCGAGAACTTCCTGTGACGCGCTATACTTTTGCGCTTCCGGTAAAGGATAATTCGTATGCATCCATTCAGTCTGTCGAACAAATTATTCGTGACAAAACGTGGGATCCGGATCAGGGAGACAGTTCTGATATACTGGAATATATGCCATTCTGTTCTCTTATCTCTGGAGGCGGATATGGCGAAAGATTTACTTCTGTACGTGATATTTCACCGACTGCTTTTCGTCCCAAAGGAAATAAATATCTGTGGGTACTGGGTGCCGCCGCCGATGTTTCTAAAGAAGTAGCTGTCCAATTGATGCGTCCTGTCCAGGCGATGGCTTTGGGTGCGATGATAGGCGAATGGGCGGCTGATGAGATTACTGAAAGAAAGATGCCGGACAGTGTTTCTGTCAAGCCTTTGTCCGAAAAAGCTTATAACTGTGGACATATCGGTGAACTTCTTCATCCGCTGCGCCCGACGTTATCCAAAGGATTGGCCATCTCTGAAACGAATGCGTTGCCTGTGCTAGGTTCGTACGACGTGATTGTGATGGGAGGAGGAACAGCCGGGGCGCCTGCCGGGATCTCAGCGGCTCGTCAAGGAGCTAAGACATTGGTTTTGGAATACTTGCATGGATTGGGAGGATTGACAACTCTCGGACTTATCGGTCGTTATTGGGATGGTTTTCGCGGTGGATTTTCTGCCAAAGTAGATGAAGGTGAACGAGCCATGGCTCCGCTCGACCATCCGCGTCAGCATAAAGACTGGCATGATGCGCATAATTCCGATTGGAAACAGGAATGGTATCGTAGCGAGTTGCGTAAAGCGGGTGCAGATTTGTGGTTCGGCGTTATGGGTTGTGGCGCTTTGGTTCAAAACAATCGGGTGAAAGGCATTGTTGTAGCTACACCTTACGGACGCGGCATTATCCTTTCTAAGGTGATTGTTGACAGTACGGGGAGTGCGGATATAGCTATAGCTGCCGGCGCTTCTTACGAATATTCGGGCAAGAATGTAGCGGTGCAGGGCGCTGGTCTTTCGCAGATGAAACCCTGGGATTACTATAATAATAATGACTGGACATTTATTGACGATACCGATATTTTGGATGTTTCGCGCACGTATGTTCAAGCCAAAAAGAAACAATCCGGTAATTATGATATTGTGAAGCTGTCGCAGACGCGCGAGCGTCGCCGTGTTGTTGGCGATTATACTATTTCCGTTTACGACGTGATGAACCATCGTCGATATCATGATACGATTTCTTATCATAAAAGTTCTTTTGATACGCATGGAATGATTGTCGATCCGTACTTTATTCTTTCTCCTCCTGAGAAACGCCATCGGATTTATGACGCCGATGTTCCTTTGCGCAGTTTGCTTCCCAAGGGGTTGGAGGGAATTATTGTCACCGGACTCGGAGCCAGTGCCGATCGCGATGCCATGCCTGTGATTCGTATGCAGGCATGTCTTCAGAACCAGGGGTTTGCTGTCGGATATCTGGCTGCAGTGAGTGCCAAGGAATTGAAATTGCTTCGTGATATTGATATAAAGAAGATACAAAAATATCTTGTCGGTGTAGGAAATCTTCCTGAGCGTGTTCTGAAGGATAAAGATTTTAAAGGTTATTCGATGAAGGAACTTCGTGACGCAGCAAACACCGTTGCCAGTAATTATCAGGGATTGGAAATATTGCTGACGAATCCTTTGCAATGCAAAGTTCTGATTGCAAATAAGATGAGTGAGACCAACGTCGCTCCGGCAGCAAAAGTTATTTACGCGAGTATCCTTTGCATGTTGGGCGAACGCACGTACGCTTCGATTCTGGCAGACGAGATACGGAAGAATAAAGTTTGGGATGAAGGCTGGCATTATACGGGAATGGGACAGTTCGGCATGTGCGTCAGTCGCCTGGATGCTTTGATCATGGCTCTCGGCAAGGCCAAAGATGCCTCATTCCTGCCTGTGATTATGGAGAAAGCCCGTCTTTTGTCTCCTGATGATTATTTTTCGCATTTCCGTGCTGTAGCTGTCGCTCTGGAAGCGATTGGAAATGGAGCAGCTGCACCGACACTGGCAGATATGCTGATGATGCCCGGAATGCGTTTCCATGCGATGGATTCCTATCAGGATGCCCGCCGTAAAACCGTCCCCGGAAACGACGATGTATCGGTGCGTAATGCTGAGTTAAAAGAACTCTATCTTGCTCGTGCACTCTATCGCTGTGGAGATAAAGCCCAATTGGGGCAGCATATTTTGCAACGTTATGCCAATGGTTTTCAGGGACATTATGCCCATTATGCAGAAGCAGCTCTGAAAGCGTAACAAGGATGGCGGTTCTTATTTTACTGTAACATCATACAAATAAGTTCGTTTATTGGGACATAAAGTTCACCGGTTTAGGAACTGTATATTGTTTTGTGTTACTAAATAGTTATATACTGTCAGTAAATAAGTATCTCATACCACTAAATAGTTATATACTGACAGTATTAAATGAATATATCCTCATCTTTCTTTTTTTTTATCCATATCTTTTTAAGTTTTCATCAGGACCGCTTTGTTTTGTATGAGGAAGAGTTGAATTCGTATCAGTAAACTTTGCTGTAATTGCTTTGTTCTGTTTTCGAGTTGCACTATCTTTGTCGCCTCATGGAGACCGCGTTGTCACATTTCAGAAATTGTCCGGTAGCGTATGCAGATCTGGAAGCATTTTATGGGGCAACTCATGTCGCACCGCGTCATAAGGTGGCACAGCTGGAACAAAAAAGCGAATTGATTCGTTTGAAGAAAGGGTTGTACGTCGTTTCGCCGGAGGTGTCGGGCTATCCGCTTTCGTTGGAGTTGATAGCCAATCGTTTATATGAGCCGTCATATCTTACGGCAGAGTCCGCTCTTTTTTATTACGGGTTGATTCCTGCAAGGCCCAGGATTGTATGTTCTATTTCTATTAAGCATACGCGTACATTCGAAAACGCGCTTGGCAGATTTGTTTATTTCATCTGTTCTCCTGAATACTTTCCATTGTATGTGAATGAAGTGACACTATGCAGTTCGCATTGCTGTATTGCCGCACCTGAGAAAGCTTTGTGCGATCTGATCATCCTGACGAAATATCTTCGACCTCGTTCGATGAAGCAGATGAGTTCTTTTCTGGTGGATGAACTGCATATCGATATTTCAAGATTTCTTAAGTTCGACGCTTCTATCATCCGCCGGATTGCTTTCATCAGTATGAAAAGCAAAAACATCCTTCCTTTGGCTGAACTGATTGAAAGGGGGACCCTGGTTACACTCTGAATATATTAAAGTGGGAAGGTAAGTCGTCTGTTTTTATTCCCAAGAAAGTTGTCATTGTAGGAACAGATAAGCCCGTAGGTGCATTATCCTTGTCTTAAGAAGATATACATAAAATTCCTTACAATATATATTATATAATGTACGTGCGTACATTATATAATATATATTGTAAGGAATTTGAATCTCTGCATTTTTATGAGTAGGAAACAAATGCCTCATTATTTCTTGTTTTGTATTCTATGGGTTTGTAATCAAAAGCGGGACTTTCGTACAAATTAACCATGCTTGTTGATAATAAATGGAATCAAAACAGAAAATTATCAAGGAAAGCCCTTGTTTGTATGAAAGTAATGATTATTTTTGCAACAATTAATGTAATCCCTATAAGTGGATGGCATTAAAAAGAACGATAATTTTATTTTACATATAACTAATTATTAATTTAAACAATTGATGTTATGATTAAGAGAATTTCTACTCTTTTTGCAGGTTTCGCTCTTTTAGGAGTGATGGCTGTAAGCGCACAATCAACCATCGATCCGCAAATTAAATTGAATTTAGGGCAGAATGCTGCCTTATATCAATTGGGTGTTTATAGTGCGGCTGATGATGGAATGTTGCAGGGTGTATTGGCTGTTAATAGCCATGAAGACGGAGCATCCTTTAGGTTGGCGATAGAACAGCAGCCTACTGCTTTTGATGCTTCAACGTATTGGTGTGTTACAGTTACTCAGGAAAACAAAGGTCAGGATCCTATTTATGATTTTATAAATAAGGGTGAACAAGTTTTTTTGGATGTAACAAAAGATGCTTTTACTAATTCTGGTGATGTTTCGGATGAAATTGAGTTAGGTGGTGAAATTGGAGGTTGGGCTTATTCTGCTGCTTTTCAACAAGGTATTGCTAATGCTCCTCAGCCATTATATTCACATATTACTCATGATTCTGTAGTATACATTGTGAAAGATGGTTCAGCTCTAAAGTTGCAAAGACAATTGGCAACCGATCCTGTTCCGGAAAGTGCAATTTATGTTAAATTGCAGAAAATTAATGGCTTCCAATTAACGGCTGACCAGATTAATGACAAATTGGGCTTGTTAAGCGGCAGTGCTAGTGGTAAGGTTAAATTGACATTTGTTCCGGATAAGAACAATACTTCAATCGTAAATCCGTTTAGTGACACAGCTTTTTCAGCTGCTGATGTTACGGGTGATCCTGGCTATGTAAATATTCTGAATGGTACAAAATATCTTTATGTAGATACGGCATATACAAATGCTAATGGTGCAAAGTTCCTGGCATTTAATCATACAGCCGATCTTGCTACTATTTCAGCTATTGCTGATCAGGCTAAGTTTGAATTCACCTATTTCCCAACGAATGACTCATTAGTAATTCAGGTAAAACAGGCTATTTATACCCCTGGTACAGATGGCAGTTTCTTCAGTGCAGGTCCTCAGCTTCAGTCTGATCAATTGAAACATGTCCTTGGAGATCTTAATAATGGTTCGGCAGGTCAAGGTAACTTTATCACTGTACAGGATTTGGTAAAGGCTGATCAGATTCGTATTGTCACTGTACGTGATGAGAAAGAATCTGATATCAACTTGGGTTATAAGTCTTGCGCTGCCTCTTCTGACTGGACGAGTTTGGCTGATAGCGTTTATACCATCCAGAATGCAAAAGGTCAATATTTGGCTGTTCCTATTTCTAATTGTATAAGTGGAACTGTACAATCTGGTGGTGTAAATGATGTATTTGCTGTTTATTCACAGTGGGCTAATGTTGAAGCTGCTTCACAGAATGTTAATCATATGCCGGCTTATCAATGGGTTATTTTGAAAAATAAGACAAATCCTTATTTTACAAATACTTCATCTGTAACCGCATTTAACCGTGAGTATCCATGGATTCATGCCAGTGTTCAATTGCATAAAGATACCGTTAACAACATTGTAACTGCAACTTTAGTTGGCAATTACTACATGGGTCAAGCTGGTTATTTTGCTGATGAACAGGCTATTGCAGAGGGTGCAGAAGGTGGTTTGATCTTTAACGGTGTTCCTGCTATTAATGATTCTACTATCGGTTATAAGAGATTGACTGATGAAGAAATTAAGTATACAACCGCTATTTATTCTTTGAACTATTTTAATCCGTATGTAAAGAATATGTATGTGGCTAAGAATGATAGTAATTTGACGGCTACTGGTGATTCTACCGCATTTGTAGGTATTCAAGCTGTTAATAGCGCTATATCTGATCAGGCTTATGGTTTTGGTACTGATGGGTTTACTTCTTCTTTGAAGAGCAGAATTCCTACTTTGGCTGTTTTGGTAAGAAATCCTTACTATATGACACTTTCAGGTGAGTTGAATGTCGGTGCTGCTGACAATGAACCAACAAGAGGCGATGAAGTTGTTGCTAGTAAAAATGTAGATCCTATACCATTCTTCTTCAAGGAAAATAACTTCTATAACAATAAGAATTATTACTCACTGGTTGTAGCTGTACCTCAAAGAGAGTTGAATAGAGCTTTTGGGGCTTATTTCCCGAAATGTTTGAAGGTTGGCGTTGCTGATCAAACGTTGAATGCTATGTTGCAGTTGCAGTGTGGTTGCGAAAGTCGTACATCTTCATTCGCTATTGACGTAACAGATTTGGCTTTGTATCGTCACTTTAACAATAAGAACTTAGGTGAAGTTGAAGGTCGTGATTCTTTGAAATTCTATGAGAATGTTCGTCACGAATATTTGATGGATGAGAACAATGTTAATTTGCAGAACAAGAATTGGGAAGCAACTAATAATCATACCATTGACTACTTAGGTATCTGGACAGCTGACAAAGCTAGCTTGAATGGTAAGGCTCTTGGTTTACAGCTTGATACAGTATGGGTTAACCGTGGTTTAGGTAATATCAAACCGCAGTATATTATCTCTGTAGCTCACAATGATGTAGCTGCTGTTGATACTATCCCTTGCGATGCAACAAATCACCAGCACATTGATGCTAACGGTAAACCTTGTGATGCAATGCATTGTGTACATGCAACTCCGGGTCATGCAGGATTCGAATATGGTAAATATTTGATCAGCTTTGCTGATTCTACTGCTGATGTTCCTTATACAGATGTTAAGGGTGGTTATTTCCGCTTGGCATTCAAGAAGGCTATTCATATCACTGATACATTGATCTTCTTAGAAGATGCTGATGCAGCTTTGGCTCCTGCAACATTGAGTCCTTCTGCTTTGATCGCTAAGTATACAAAGGCTGGTTATAAGGGTAATGGTAAAGTACGCTCTTTGAAGGGTGACAATCATAAGAATTATACATGGGCATTCCGTTATACCAATCCGGGTATGGGTGCAAATGCAACTGAAGAAGGTTCGGCTAACTCATTCTTGATCGAATCATCTAACTTCGATCATAATGATATTGCTCCTGAAAATGCAGGTTGGGTTAAGATGCAGAATGGTTGCTTAACCATCACAAAGGCTCCGTCATTGTTCAACAATGCTAAGACAGGTGCTGATGGCGCTTTGATCTTCAATGTTGAGAAGATGGGTGCTGACAACATGGTAACTGATGCTGCTACAGTAACAGCTTCTGACTTCAGTGTAATTGCTGGCGAAGGCCAGGTAACAATTAACGGTGCAGCTGGTAAGAAAGTTGTTGTAAGCAACATCCTTGGTCAGACTGTAGCTAACACAGTTCTTACTTCAGACAATGCAACAATCGCTGCTCCGGCAGGTGTAGTAGTTGTAGCTGTTGAAGGTGAAGCTGCTGTAAAAGCAATCGTTAAGTAATTAGAACGACTGTAGAGGCGCAAGCATTGCGTTTCTCTCTCAAAATATAAAAGAGGCGAGGATTTTCCCCGCCTCTTTTTTTATGTCCTTAACCTTACCTCTTACTATAATATGTCCTGCATCTTTGAAAATAATCTTGTATATTTGCAAAAATTGAACACTTCATGATGGGAATACACTCAGCGCTAACCGGTCAGAGATCATAATACCGGGATCTGGGATGAAGTATCTGTTACGACAACCGGAAATGTTCGTTTGCTGGCGCCTTATTTTGTGACAAAAAAACCGATGTGCGCTATGGTATTCGTGAGATTACGTCCGATAAGGATCCTGCCAATTATATTAATTCTGACTGGTTGCTGCGACTGTCTCCCGAACGCTATCGTGATGAAGTGCGTTTTCATGTCGAGATGAATCTGCGCATGATGCGAGTCTGGGGTGGAGCTCTGTTGGAACGCCCCGAATTTTATAATGCCTGCGATGAATATGGACAGCTGGACAGCTGAACGTATAGTGGAACAGAAAAGTGACGGATTATGCTTCTTAGTTGAGCTTGCCTTTACCCTGACGGATGATTTCGTATGGTTCACAGGTGCAGTCAACGATTGTTGATGCTTCAAAACCGCCGTATCCGCCATCGATTACTATATCAACTTCGTTCTCGTACTTTTCGTGTATGAGTTCGGGGTCGGTGCTGTACTCCATTACTTCGTCCTCGTCGCGGATAGACATGGTAAGGATCGGATTTCCAAGAGCCTGCACCAGAGTACGTATAATATTATTGTCGGGAACACGGATGCCGACTTCTTTGCGGTTTTTGTATATCTTCGGAAGCTCATTGCTTGTTGGAAGGATAAATGTGAAAGGACCGGGAAGATTCTTCTTCATCATCTTAAAGGCTGTATTATCTACTTTTGCGTATTCGCTCAGGTTTGACAGGTCGTAACAGATGATGGAGAGATTGCTTTTTAGCGGGTTGACGCCTTTGAGGCGGCAAATATGTTCGACGGCGCGGACATTGAGTGCATCACAACCGATCGCATAAACGGTATCAGTCGGATAAATGACAAGGCCGCCGTCCTGCAGGGCTTTAACGACCTTGTCTATTTCTTTTTGATTCGGATTCTCCGGATAGATCTTTATGAGCATATACTATTCTTGATAATAGACGCGTTTGACGCGCGGTGATATGGAAGTGAGTATTTCGTAAGGAATCGTATTCAGCTTATCCGACAGTTCGCTGACCGGAAGGTCATCACCAAAAATGATGGCCGTATCGCCCTCTTGAACATCAATATCCGTTACGTCGATCATGCAGGTGTCCATACATATATTGCCAATGATCGGGCAACGTTTGCCGTTAATGACAACTTCGCCTCCACCATTGCTGAAGTGGCGATCGAGTCCATCGGCATAACCTATAGGGATGATGGCTATTCGCGAGTTGCGCTTGACATAGCTTTTCCGGCTGTAGCCTATGGAGTCGCCTGCAGGAACATCCTGAATTTGCAGTATTGTTGTTTTCAATGTACTGATATTCTGCAGTCCTTTGATACCGGATGCACTGACTCCATAAAGACCGATACCGAGACGAACCATGTCCATCTGATATTCGGCGAAACGTTCGATGCCGGCAGTGTTGAGAATATGTTTGATTATTTTGTAATCAAGGGCTTTTTCAAGCTCATTGGCTGCTTCAGTGAAAGTAGTAAGCTGATGCTTTGTGAAATCGTCGAAGACGGCGGAATCACTTCCCGCAAGATGCGAGAAGACTGAACGAACGACAATACCACTCTGTTCTTTCAAGCGGTTGCAGATTTCTTGCATATCCGAAAGTTGAAAGCCCAGGCGGTGCATTCCGGTATCAATTTTGATATGGACGGGATAAGCTGTTATTCCTCTATGGCGTGTTTCTTTGAGCATAGCGTCGAGCAGGCGAAAACTGTAGACCTCCGGTTCGAGTTGATTTTCGAATAGAACGTTGAAACTGCTGAACTCCGGATTCATTACAATGATTGGGATAGAAATGCCTTCTTTACGTAATTCGGCGCCTTCGTCGGCAACAGCTACTGCCAGATAATCGCAGCGATGTTCTTGCAGCGTTTTTGCCAGTTCATAATAGCCGGCACCATAACCAAAAGCTTTGACCATACAGACCATCTTGGTTTCTGGTTTAAGCATCGAACGATAGAAATTGAAATTATGGACGATAGCGTCTAGATTGACTTCCAGAATGGTTTCGTGAACCTTCTTTTCCAATAAATCAGAGATTTGTTCGAAATGGAAATGGCGTGAACCCTTAATCAGTATAAGCTCATTTTTGAATCTCCTGAATGAAGGTGCGTTTATGAATTCTTTTGTAGTGAGGTAGAATTCTTTTTCAATATTAAATACACTTTCGTATTCTTTCAGATCGCGTCCGATACCGATGATACGGTCTACCTTTTTGCGGTGAACGAGATCGGCCACCCGTTTGTATAAAGACTTGGGTAACGCACCCGACTGAAGAATATCTGAAAGGATAAGCGTGCTTTTTAATTTCTTTCCAATGTTACGGCTCTGTTGAAAATCCAGGGCGATATCTAAAGAGTTGATGTCGGAGTTGTAAGTATCATTGATGATAGTACATCCATTGATCCCTTGCTTAACATCGAGACGCATCTCCACAGGTTCAAGATGCTTGAATTTTTCGACATCGTTAACACTGCTCGGCTTCAGGTAGAGCATCAGAGCCATACATTGAAAAACATTCTCTATGGAAGCATCATCAGTGAAAGGAATCTCATAGGTTTGATCGAACCCAAGGAGGGTGCAGTGAATAATCGTCTTGTCAGACTGCTTTTCTACAGATTCGATAAACAATGGAGCTTCGGAGTCGGTACGACTCCAGTAGATAGCTTTATGCGATAGGCAGGCCGATTCTATGCAGTTGCTAATAAATGAATCGTCACCGTCGTAAATGATAGTTTCGCTTTCAGTAAACAACGTAAGTTTTTCTAAACATTTTTGTGTTGCGGAGACAAAGTTTTCCTGATGCGCTTCGCCGATATTGGTGATGATTCCGATAGTTGGTGCAATAATTGCCTGCAGTCGCTCCATTTCGTCAGGCTGTGATATCCCGGCTTCAAAAATGGCCAAAGTATTCTTGTCATTCATTTGCCATACTGAAAGGGGTACGCCCAGCTGAGAGTTGTAACTGCGTGGAGAACGTACAATGTTGAAATCGTTGTGAAGCAGTTGATACAGGAATTCCTTAACAACGGTTTTGCCATTACTGCCGGTGACACCAATGACAGGAATATTGAAACGTTTGCGATGAAATGCGGCAAGCTTTTGCAAAGATTTTAATGCATCTTTGACCAGAAGGAAGTTCGCTTCATCCATGGTCTTAAATTCCGGAAGCATTTTGCTTACGACAAAATTGCGTACACGAAGTTTATAAAGCTTTTTGATATAGTTGTGACCATCATTTGTCTTTGTTTGGAGTGCAAAGAATAGACTTTCTTCCGGAAATGAAAGACGACGACTGTCGGTGAGCAGAATGCTGATCTTGCTTTCATGCAGTTTGGAGGCGTCGGCTCCGATGATTCCGGCAATTTCTCTAATTGAGTATTCCATTATTTTACTTATTTGTTTTCAATTTTCTTGTTTAAAACATCCATTTCATATTGGATATCAAAGTACGGAAATTTATCATTAAGTCGTTTCATCTTTAACATAGTTTGCAAGATGAATTGTTTGTATGCTTCACTCTGTGGCTGAAATGGTTTGTGATTAATCGCTTTCTGTATTTCGCTCCATTCTCTGATAATTTGTTGTGAATCATTTGTCATCATCTTTTCAATAAAACGCTGCCAGATGTATTCAATAGCCAGCGCTGAAGGGTGAAACATATCATCTGCATAAAATCTATAATCCCTCAATTCGTCGAGCATAATCTCATAGGCTGGAAAATAGAAAGTCTGCTCTTTGAATTCTGTTTGTAATTGTTCGATGGCGAGTAGAAGGATAGCTTTGCTTAACTGATTGTTATGTGCCCCGTCTTTCCAGTGACGGATAGGACTTACAGTAAACAAAATCTTAAGTTCGGGATTCTGTTCCCATAGCGATAGAAGTAATTCCTTCCATTCTTCAACAATGCTATCTACGGAGAGTCTTGTCCTGTCGAACATCTTTTCGGGAAGTTTGTGACAATTCGCTACAATCCGGTTATTGCTTTTAAGCTTGTAAACCCATGCAGTACCGAATGTAATGATCATCCGTTTGCAGTTTCTAATAGAAGAGGCCGAAGAAAATAACCGTTCGTTGATGTTTTTCAAACATTCGTCTTGCGAAGGCGAAGAGAATCGACTATGATGCGAAAAGCTTTGATAGGTATCGTTGCTGAAAAATAAGTCTTTAGCGGTGAAGCGCTCAGGACGCAAAAGAATACGAACAGCCTGTGCAATAGACGCCGGATTGTATAGTGTACCAAAAGGATTTAGGTCTGTTGGAATTTTGCTTTCTTCCAACTTTTTACCGATACTCTCGACAAAACATGAACCTAATAGTATACACGGTTCTTTGTGTGAAAAAAGAAACGGTGCTTTTGAAAATGTGATCTGTGTATATAATTCTTGCATACTCTATATATTCAGCTGTGCAATATTAATTAAATCCTTTAAACTGTGCAAGAGGAAAATGATAATGGCCATTATAAATGAGCCTGTTGATAACTTTTTATTACTTTTCTTATTTTATTCTTGCATGTTCTCTTTAGAAATATGTATTTTTACATTCCAATAGGCAATGAGTAGGAAATCAATCGTCTACCATGCCTTTGTTTAAGAAGAAGTTTAACATTGAGCGGAGAATGGAAGAAAAGGAGATGTGCTATCATATACCTGTGATGCTTCATGAAAGTGTTGAAGGATTAAATATTCAACCTTCAGGAGTGTATGTGGATGTGACGTTTGGCGGTGGAGGTCATTCACGGGAAATCTTGCGCTATCTGAACAACGAAGGCACTCTTTATGGACTTGATCAGGATGCCGATGCGGAAAAGAATATTTTTGGTGATTCACGCTTCGTTTTTGTTCGTAGTAATTTTCGCTATCTGTATAACTTCACGCGTTACTATGGGGTGTTGGGCAAGGTCGATGGACTATTGGCGGACTTGGGCGTTTCGTCGCATCATTTTGATGATAAAGAACGTGGCTTTTCTTTTCGTTTTGAAGGTGCGTTGGATATGCGGATGAACAGACGTGGCGGTTTGACAGCTGCGGATATTGTCAATACTTATCCGGAGGAAAAACTGGCTGATGTGTTTTATCTGTATGGTGAATTGAAAATAGCACGTAGGCTGGCTTCTCTATTGATAAAAGTTCGTGAATCTAAGAAAATTGAAACTATTGGAGATTTTCTGACGGCGATAGAACCATTGACTGGTAAAGATAAAGGTAAAAAGATTCTGCCCCAGATATTTCAGGCTTTGCGTATTGAAGTGAATGACGAGATGTGCGCTTTGAAAGAAATGTTGCAACAGACATTACAGGTGTTGAAACCCGGGGCCCGATTAGTGATTATAACATATCAGTCTCTGGAAGACCGACTGGTGAAAAACTTTTTGAAGTCAGGAAATTGTGAAGGGAAAACGGAACAAGATTTTTATGGAAACATTAGAAGCCCGTTCCGTCTGATTAACAATAAAGTGATTGTGCCTTCAGCGGAAGAGGTAGAACATAATCCCCGTTCGAGAAGTGCAAAATTAAGAATAGCTGAAAAGAGAGATTCTTATGAGTGAGCAGGTAAAAAAGAAAAGAGGACGTAAATTCTCTTTTTTGTATATTATTGGTGGTGGCATTTTAACGGAGGATTTTATCCTTCGCCACACACGTATGATCGTTTTGATTGTTTTGTTGTTGTTTTTCTTTATTGGTAATAGATATACTTGTTTGCAGAAGTTGAGGGAAATCGATCATTTGCAACAGAAACTCCGTGATACACGATTTGAAGCATTATCGATTTCTTCTGAATTAACAAGTAATAGTCGGGAATCACAGGTGGAATTGTTGATACAGGATCAAGGGATTGAACTCGAAACAGCTAAGACCCCGCCGTATATTTTATATAAGAAATAAGATGGCAGAAGAGATTGAACCGAATAGTAATTTTCCAAAGAATAGCAGAATCATGTTTTGCTATTTCTTGGTGGCAGTGGTGATAGGCATAGTTTCTATTGCTATTCTGGGGTGTGTTTTTAAAACGGCTTTTATTGATAAGGATAAATGGGAAAAGGTTGCAGCCAGTCAGGAAAAACCAAATCATATTGTATTGCCGGGACGCGGCAATATTTATTCTATTGACGGGAAACTGATGGCGACCAGTGTTCCTCAGTTTTATACCTATATAGATTTTCAGGCGGAAGGGTTGCGTAAGGATTCTTTTATGCATTCAAAAAGCAATGGCATTGATTCATTGTCTATTTGTCTTTCTCGCAAATTTAAGAATCGTACACCGGCCGGTTATCGCGCTTATCTTTTGAAAGGATTGAGGATGAAAAAGAATAATCGGCAGTATCCCTTGATTGAAGGTCGCATATCCTATTCTGATTTGAAAGAGTTAAGAACATTTCCATTTTTGAGACTAAACCGGAATAAAAGCGGGTTTTATACTAAAGAGATGGTTCAACGTCAGAAACCGTTTGGTACGCTTGCTTCACGAACAATTGGGGATATTTATGGTGATATTGATATGTCAATCGGGGTAACCAGAGGAAAAAATGGCTTGGAATTACAATATGATAGTCTCTTGCGGGGCGTGGCAGGAACAAGTGCTGTCCGCCGTGTTGCGGGGGGATGGACAAATGTGGTCGAGATTGAGCCTATAGATGGTATGGATATACGGACAACGATCGATTTGAATATTCAGGATATCACCGAAAAATCATTGATGGATAAACTTAAGGAGATTGATGCTGTTTCTGGAACAGCGGTCGTTATGGAAGTGGCTACCGGAGAAATTAGGGCAATTACAAATATGGAACGGGTACGTGAGGGAGTCTATGTAGAAGCAAAAAATCATGCGGTTGCCGATGAAACTGAACCCGGGTCGACCTTTAAGGTGGCATCAATTATGGTGGCTCTTGATGATGGTCTTTGTCATCCGACAGATACAGTGGATGTCGGTAATGGCGTGTATATGTACAGAGGAGCACGTATGACCGATCATAATGCCGATAAGGGAGGATATCATCGTATCTCTGTAGAACAGGCAATATGGTATTCATCCAATATAGGTGTCGCCAAAACTATACTTAAGGCCTATGAGAAGGACCCGATGCGTTATGCGAAAGGTCTATACAGGACAGGAATAAATGCAAATCTTCATTTAGAAATTCCTGGTGCCGGCAGAGCCAAGATTCGTATGCCTAATGATCGCCGTAATCCTTGGTCGAAAACGACTTTGCCGTGGATGTCATTTGGTTATGAGACACAGATTCCACCAATTTATACATTGACCTTTTTTAATGCGATAGCTAATAATGGGACAATGGTAAGGCCGATGTTTGTTAAAGAAATCATGCGTAACGGGAAGTGTGTACAAAAGTTTGAAACGGAAGTGGTAAAGGATTCTATCTGCAAACAGACTACTTTAGCTATTATTCGGGGCATGTTGGAGAATGTAGTTGAGAAAGGTACCGGTAAAGCGGTTCACTCGGATGTTGTCAGAATCGCAGGCAAAACAGGAACAGCACAGATTGCGCAAGGGGGCGTTTACAGGTCTGCAGGTCATCAAGTGGCATTTTGTGGTTATTTTCCGGCCGAAGATCCGCGATATACTTGCATCGTTGTTATTCGTCAGCCAAGTATCGGCTATCCTTCGGGAGGTACCATGTCGGGTGCTGTTGTAAAAAGCATTGCGGAAAAAATATATTCGAACTTTATGCCATATGACGTAAGAACAATGGCGAGAGACTCTGCGGCTGTATTATATCCGTTACCCAAAGCCGGTAATCGAAGTGCACTGGAAGCTGTGTTGGCAAAGCTTAAAGTCGGTATAGACTTGGATAGTTTGAAAAGTGGATGGGTGATAGGAGAGCGTATTGAAGGGCGCGATTCTGTACGTCTGAAAAATTTGGATTTAAGAAAAGATTTGGTTCCGAATGTAGTAGGCATGGGAGCCAAAGATGCTGTATATTTAATGGAAAAGGCCGGATTGCGTGTATCTTTGGATGGATTGGGAAGTGTCTCTTCGCAGTCGATAGTGCCGGGAACACGGGTTCTAAAAGGACAAACAGTACGGTTAATACTAAACTGATAAGAAATAGTTGTGTATATGGAATTACAGACACTTTTAACTTCAATAGAAGCATTAGAAATCAAAGGAGATATCGGTATAGATGTAACCGGTATTGAATCTGATTCACGTAAGGTAGCAAGAGGTATCCTTTTTGTTGCCGTCAGAGGAACTGTTGTGGACGGACATACATTTATTAATATGGCTGTCGAGAATGGTGCAGTTGCCATTGTTTGTGAGGAAATGCCGGAAAAGGCGGATTTAATGGGAAATTTGACATTTATTCGTGTGAAAGATTCTGCTTTTGCACTGGGTATGATGTTATCGTCCTGGTATGGTAATCCTTCTCAACAGTTGGTGTTGGTTGGTGTTACGGGGACAAATGGCAAGACTACGATTGCTACATTATTATATGATATGTTTCGCAAGTTGGGTCATAAGGCCGGGCTCCTATCAACTGTTTGCAACTACATAGACGGCAAGCCTGTTCCGACAGATCATACTACGCCGGACCCAATTACGCTTCATCGATTAATTGCTCAGATGAAAAAAGAAGAGTGTGAATATGTTTTTATGGAAGTCAGTTCTCACTCAATTGATCAAAAACGAATTAGTGGTTTGCATTTTGATGGGGGTATTTTTACGAACTTAACACGTGATCATTTGGATTATCACAAAACGGTAGAAAACTATTTGAAGGCGAAAAAAAAGTTTTTTGATGACCTTCCATCGTCTGCGTTTGCATTGACTAATGCAGATGATAAGTCCGGGCTTGTCATGTTGCAGAATACAACTGCAAGAAAACTGACTTATTCATTGTTGACATTGGCTGATTTCAAAGGTAAAATATTGGAGTCTCATTTTGAAGGGACGGATATGTTGATTAATGGGCGGGAAATATCAACACGTTTTGTCGGACGTTTTAATGCTTATAATTTGTTGGCTGTCTACGGGGCTGCCGTATCATTAGGACAGAAACCAGACGATGTATTGGTTGTATTGAGTGATCTTCATCCCGTATCCGGACGCTTCCAGACGATTCAGTCTCCTTTAGGTTATACGGCAATTGTTGATTATGCTCATACTCCGGATGCCTTGATAAATGTATTAAATAGTATTCACGGTGTTTTAGAAAGTAAGGGACATGTGATTACAGTAGTAGGTTGCGGAGGTAATCGCGATAAAGGAAAACGCCCGATGATGGCAAAAGAAGCTTCAAAACTGAGCGATCAACTTATTTTGACTTCCGACAATCCTCGTTTTGAAGAACCGGAGGATATTATCAAGGATATGCTTGCCGGATTGGATGATACGGATTTAGCACATACTCTTTGTATTACTGATCGTACTCAGGCAATAAAAACTGCTACTGCAATTGCAAAAAAAGGCGATGTGATACTGGTGGCTGGTAAAGGGCATGAAGATTATCAGGAGATAAAAGGAGTAAAACATCATTTTGATGATCGTGAGAAAATACATGAAATTTTTGATAGACAACTAACAACAAATCATTGACATGCTATATTATCTGTTTAATTATTTGGATCAGTTGGATTTTCCCGGTGCAGGCATGTTTAAGTATGTGTCTTTCCGTTCGGGATTGGCTGTGATATTTTCATTATTTATTTCTACTACTATAGGTCGGAAGATTATTGATAAACTTCAAAGACATCAGATAGGTGAAACTATTCGAAATCTCGGATTGGAAGGGCAGATGGCCAAGAAAGGTACCCCAACGATGGGAGGAATTATCATCATTATTGCCATTCTAATCCCAACGCTACTATGTGCTCGTTTGAATAATGTTTATGTGATGCTGATGCTGATTACTACGGTATGGTTAGGCGGACTCGGTTTTGCAGATGATTATATTAAGGTGTTTAAGAAAGATAAAGAAGGTATGCACGGGCGTTTCAAGATTGTAGGACAAGTAGGTCTGGGCTTGATCGTTGGACTTGTTTTATACCTTAGTCCGGATGTGGTTATCAAAGAGAATATGGAAGTTCGACATGATAATGTGATTCAAGAAGTCAGATATCATCCGGTAGAAACTAAATCGACAAAAACAACTATTCCTTTTGTGAAAAACAACAATTTTGACTATGCGCAGCTTGTTTCTTGGGCTGGAAAATATAAGACTGAAGCAGCATGGCTTGTTTTTGTTTTGATGACCATATTTTTAGTAACAGCTGTATCCAACGGTGCCAATTTAACAGACGGACTTGATGGTTTGGCGGCTGGGACTTCAGCTATAATAGGTGTTGCCTTGGGAATATTGGCCTATATGTCGGCCCATTTTGAGTTTGCGTCATTCTTGAATATTATGTTTATTCCGGGGGCTGAGGAACTGGTTGTCTTTGCTTCCGCTTTTATTGGAGCTACAATCGGATTCCTTTGGTACAATTCTTTCCCGGCTCAAGTATTTATGGGCGATACCGGTAGCCTGACATTAGGTGGAATTATTGCAGTGTTCTCCATTATCATACGAAAAGAATTATTGATTCCCATACTATGTGGTATTTTTTTAGCAGAGAGTTTGTCTGTAATTATTCAGGTTGTATATTTTAAATATACAAAGCGTAGATATGGTGAAGGTCGTCGGGTCTTTAAAATGACACCATTGCATCATCATTTTCAAAAACCCGGGAATGCAGGAATACAGGCTTTGATACAGAAACCATTTAATGTGATCCCTGAATCGAAGATCGTGGTTCGTTTTTGGTTGATCGGCATTATTTTAGCCGTAATTACTATTGTTACGTTAAAGATGAGATAATTAATAGCATAAAGGAGATGAAAAGAATCGTTGTTTTAGGCGCCGGAGAAAGTGGAACAGGTGCTGCTGTATTAGCAAAGGCTAAAGGATTTGATGTGTTTGTTTCGGATTCTTCAACTATAGATCCAAAGTATAAAGAGATGTTGGATTCACATGGTATATGTTGGGAAGAAAAGCAACATACTGAAGCTGATATTTTGAATGCGGGCGAAGTTATTAAAAGTCCGGGTGTGCCTGATAAAGCTCCGATTATTCAGAAGCTGAAAGAGAGGAGTATCCATATAATCTCTGAGATTGAATTTGCCGGACGATATTCAGATTCCAAGATGATTTGTATTACAGGAAGTAATGGAAAGACAACAACTACAATGTTGACTTATCATATTCTAAAACAAGCCGGTCTCGATGTGGGTCTGGCGGGGAATGTGGGAAATAGTCTTGCCCTTCAGGTCGCTGAGTCTCCTCATGCTGTGTACGTTATTGAGTTAAGTAGTTTTCAACTAGATAATATGTACGATTTCAAAGCTGATGTGGCGATAATATTGAATATAACTCCTGATCATTTGGATCGTTATAATTATGTAATGCAAAACTATGTAGATGCAAAATTTAGAATTTTGCAAAATCAGACGGCAGATGACGCATTTATCTTTTGGAACGACGATCCTATCGTTGCGCGTGAGATTGTGAAACGCCATCCGAAAGCAACGCTATATCCGTTTGCTGAAACTCATGAAGAGGGAGTGAAAGGCTATATTGATAATAATAAGATGATACTTGAAACATCGAAAGGAACATTTGCTATGGGAAAAAAATCATTAGCTTTGAAAGGTGTACATAATTTGTATAATTCCTTTGCGGCAGGAATTGCTGCCAAACTTGTCGATATACAAGATGAGAAAATCAGAGCTTCGTTAAGTGATTTTACCGGTGTTGAACATCGTTTGGAAAATGTGGCCCGCGTAAAAGGAGTGGATTATATTAATGATTCAAAGGCTACAAATGTTAACTCATGCTGGTACGCCTTGCAGAGTATGACAACTCCTCTGGTTTTGATCTTGGGAGGAACGGATAAGGGGAATGACTATTCGGAGATAGAGCAGCTGGTGAAAGAGAAGGTTCATGCATTGATATTCTTAGGAGTTGACAATGCAAAGCTTCATGCTTTCTTTGATGGAAAAGTGCCGGAGATAGAAGACGCTTGCTCTATGGAAGAATGCATTTCTAAAGCTTATAAGCTGGCAAAGAAGGGAGATACCGTTTTGCTGTCGCCTTGTTGTGCAAGTTTCGATCTTTTTAAAAACTATGAAGATCGAGGTGAGCAGTTTAAAGCATGTGTACGGAATTTGTAATAACAAGAAGGAATGGATTTGGCGAATAAATTATTTAAGGGAGACCGGGTAATATGGATTATATTCATGTTCTTGTGTTTGATTTCGGTGCTTGAAGTATTTAGTGCAACAAGTACGATCGCTTATAAGAATGCCAATTATTGGGCTCCTATAGCCCGGCATGGATTTTTTCTTGTAGGAGGTTTTGTGCTTGTTTTGTTACTGCATAATATTCCGTATCGTTTTTTCCCTTTGATTATTCTTTTGCTGCCAGTATCTATAGTGATGCTGCTTGCTGCACCATTTGTAGGCATTGAACTGAATGATGCTCATCGTTGGTTGGACTTGTTTGGAATACAGTTTCAGCCATCTGAATTTGCCAAATTGTCAATTATTGTGTACATTGCATTTCTGATGAGTAAGCGAAACAGATTTACTGATGATCAGATTTTTAAATATATATTGATTGCTCTCGGTATAACGTGTGTTTTAATTTTGCCTGAAAATTTCTCGACTGCATTTATGTTGTTTGGAGTTAGTTATCTGTTAATGTTTATAGGTCAGATGCCCATAAAAAAAATGCTTATGTTGGCGGGAGTCATAGTGCTTGCTCTGTGTTTGTTTGTTGGAGGACTGATGACTCTTCAAGATAATGTGCTGGATAAGATTCCCAGAGCTTCAGTTTGGAAAGGGCGTCTTGTCGAACATTTAAGTCACCAAAAAGAGAATGTCGATGAGTCTGGTGTCTATAAGATAACAGATGATAATTATCAGGTTTCTCATGCGAATATGGCTATCGCAAACGGAGGAGTTTTTGGGCAGATGCCAGGACACGGTGAGCAACGGGATTTTTTGCCTCAGGCTTATTCGGATTTCATTTATGCAATCATCATAGAGGAACTAGGCGTAGTAGGCGGTGTTTTTGTTTTGCTATTATACATTATGCTCTTAGTGAGGGTGGCTATGATAGCTCAGCGATGCGATAAGCTTTTCCCGAAGTTTCTTGTTTTGGGTTGTGGCTTGCTTATCGTTATTCAAGCCATATTCAATATGGCGGTGGCTGTTAATTTAATACCGGTCACCGGTCAGCCTATGCCGCTGGTGAGTCGTGGAGGAACATCTACATTGATTTCGTGTGTCTATTTTGGTATTATTTTAAGTGTTAGTCGCTTTGGGGCTAATATGGGTAATGAAGATAACACTTTGGAAGATTCTGATTCCGATTCTGATCAAGAGACAGAGACGACAGTCGGTGAAGAGGGGATAGTAGACAAAAATGTTTTTATGGAGACGAAAGTGGAAACAGGAGACATTTCTTTAGCGGCAGTAAAAAATTCGAATAAGGAAAAAGCGGAGATATAATTTGGCAGGGTATTCTTGCCTTTAATGAATAGCAATATGAAGCAGTATAGAATTATTATAAGCGGAGGAGGAACGGGAGGACATATTTTCCCGGCAATTTCTATTGCAAATACTTTTAGAGAGCGTTTCCCTGATGCAGAAATATTGTTTGTTGGTGCTGAAGATCGTATGGAAATGGAAAAGGTTCCGGCAGCTGGTTACCATATTGTTGGGTTGCCTGTGAGTGGTTTTGATCGTGCGCGTCTAATGAATAATGTAAAAGTGTTGCTTAAACTGTGTAAGAGTCTGCAATTAGCCAAGAAGACAATCCGGGAGTTTCGACCGGATATTGTTGTTGGCGTCGGCGGATATGCCAGTGGTCCTATTTTGTGGATGGCGGCACAGCAAGGAATTCCAACATTAATCCAAGAGCAGAATTCGTACGCAGGTGTTACAAATAAGTTGTTGGCTAAAAAGGCTAAGAAGATTTGCGTTGCTTATGAAGGAATGGATAAGTTTTTCCCTGCGGATAAAATAGTGATGACAGGTAATCCAATCCGGAAAGATTTAGAGGAGGCGCAAGGCAAGAGAGACGAAGCTTTAAAATTCTTCAACCTGTCTCCTGAGAAAAAAACAATTCTTGTTGTAGGAGGTAGTTTGGGGGCACGTACTATTAATCGGAGTATTCAAGGCAGTTTGGATAAGATATATGCTTCGGATGTGCAGGTTATATGGCAGACTGGGCGTTATTATTATCAGGATGCATTGAAACACTTGAAAGCTTATCGCGGTATTCCAATCTGGTGTTCTGATTTTATTACTCGTATGGATTATGCCTATTGTGCAGCTGATTTGGTTATATCACGTGCTGGAGCAGGTTCTATATCAGAGTTGTGCCTTTTGAAAAAGCCTGTTATCTTAGTGCCGTCTCCGAATGTGGCAGAAGATCATCAGACAAAGAACGCTTTGGCACTAAAAAATAAAGATGCAGCGATTATGGTTGCTGATAAAGATGCAGAACAAACGTTGGTTGAACAAGCATTGGATGCAGTTCATAATGATGAATTTCTTGTTTCATTAAGTTCGAATATAGCGAATCTGGCTCAACCTCAAAGCGCAGAACGAATTGTAAATGAGATTGTGAAAATTATTGACAGGAAAATATAAGTACGTATATTTGCGTAACCATTCGCATAGGAATGAAGAAAACTAAATATGGATATAGATAAAATAAGTGCAGTATATTTTGTTGGGGCCGGAGGCATCGGCATGAGTGCTTTGATTCGTTATTTTCTTTCAAAGGGAATAAAGGTCGGCGGATACGATCGAACATCTTCTGAGTTGACTGAGCAGTTGAGAAAAGAGGGTGCCGATATTCATTATGAAGATAATATTGATTTGATTCCGGCAGATTTTACTGACCGTACAATTACGTTAGTTGTTTATACAGCTGCTATACCGGATACTAACTCGGAACTTTCATTCTTCCGAAATCTGGATTTTGTGATGATGAAGCGAGCCAGAGTTTTAGGAGAAATTACTAACCGTTTGAAAAGCTTATGTATAGCAGGAACTCATGGAAAAACGACAACTTCATCAATGATTGCTCATATTTTGAAGCAGTCGCATGTGGACTGCAGCGCGTTTCTGGGTGGAATTCTAAGAAATTACAACAGCAATCTGATGCTTTCTGATAAGAGTGATCTGACGGTCGTTGAGGCGGATGAGTTTGATCGTTCATTTCACTGGCTTAATCCTTATATGGCTGTCATAACTGCCGCTGATCCTGATCATTTGGATATTTATGGTACGGCAGAAGCTTATAGGGAAAGTTTTGAGCATTTCACTTCATTAATCCGTCCCGGTGGTTGTTTGGTGATAAAGAAAGGTATAAATGTAACGCCTCAGTTGCAGGAAAGCGTCACCTTATATACATATGCTTCTACTGAGAATGCTGATTTTCATGCAGAGAATATTCGTGTTGGTAATGGTGAAATCTTTTTCGATTTTGTTGGACCAAAAGTACGTATTGACAATATTCAACTAGGAGTTCCGGTAAAGGTGAATATTGAAAATGGCGTTGCAGCTATTGCTATTGCTTGGCTTAATGGTGCAACTCCTGATGAGATAAAGCAAGGTATGGCTTCATTTATGGGAGCAAAGCGTCGTTTTGAATTTCATTTAAAGACGGATAATGTAGTATTGATAGACGATTATGCTCATCATCCGGAAGAATTGAAAGCCAGTATTCTTTCTGTTCGTGATTTGTATCCACACAGGAAGTTGACGGGTATTTTCCAACCGCATCTATATACTCGGACTCGTGATTTTGCTGCTGATTTTGCTAAAAGTCTTTCTTTGCTTGACGAACTTATACTACTCGATATATACCCGGCCCGCGAGAGACCGATTGCGGGTGTGACGTCGAAAATTATTTTCGATGCGGTAACGATTCCTGCCAAGAGATTAATTAAAAAGGAGGAATTGTTGAAACTTATATCAACAGAAAAAGATAAGTTAGATATAGTATTAATGGTTGGAGCCGGGAATATTGATTTATTGGTTGAACCGGTGAAACAAATATTAGAGGAAAAAATATAGTGCTTCGGATTATCTCCATAATAGTTGCGACACTTTTGTCCTGTTACATAGTGTTTGTTGCATTTTTCTTCCACCAGAGGAAAGATGAAGCTGCATGTACCGGTCTTCAGGTAGAAGTAGTCGATAGTTTGGATAAGCATTTTGTGAGTAAGAGTGATATAGTGAATATTCTAAAGAAAGCAGAATTATATCCTGTTCATAAACCTATAGGGGTTGTAAATACCGAGCGAATTGAAAAGGAATTGTTGAAGAACGAAATGATTGCCCGTGTTGAGGCTTACAAAACGCCATCACACCAAATAAAACTTGAGGTGGAACAAAAGATCCCCATTATTCGTATAATCAGTAACAGTGGTAATTATTATATTGATAATGAGGGGACAGTAATGCCAATGAGTCCGCATTATGTAGCTGATGTCCCTATTGCAAGTGGAAATGTAGAAAAAACACTGGCAAAAACCGACTTATATAAATTTGCACTATTTTTGCAGAAGGATAAATTTTGGAATGATCAGATCGAACAAATTTATATTTATCCGGATAAGGAAGTAGATCTTATTCCCCGAGTTGGCGATCATCGGATAATATTAGGTGACTTTACCGATTTTGAAGAAAAGCTGAATAATTTGCAGCTTTTTTACGAAGAGGCAATACCAAAGGTGGGATGGGGAAAATATAGCATTATAAATTTGAAATATAAAGATCAAATCGTTTGTACTAAAAAATAGAAATATGGCATACACAGACTTTATAGCAGCTATCGACCTTGGTTCTTCCCACATGGTCGGTATGGTAGGTACGAAGGGGTTATCGGGTACTCTTTCCATTATTGCCTACGAAGTCGAAAACTCTGATACTTGTATACGCAGAGGATGTGTTTATAGTATCAAGGAAACGGCAAGTAAGATTAAGCGGATTATTCTGAAGTTGGAGAATAAGTTGGGAGGAGCTCGCATAAACAAGGTATATATTGGCGTCGGTGGTCAGTCTTTGCGTTCTATAGATCATGTTGTGTCTAAAGTGTTGGATAATGGAACCGTCACAGAAGAAACGTTGCAGGAGCTTAGGAAAAAATGCAATTTGTATAGGCCTGATATGCTAGATGTGCTGAAAGTAGTATCTCCGGTCTATTTTTTAGATAATAAGCAAGAAGAGAATCCGGTAGGTATCTCTTGCTCCCGTTTGGAAGCACGTTATAAATTGATCGTTGGACGTCCCTCCTTGCGTCACGCTGTGACGATGAACATGGCGGATCAGATTGGCGTAAAAGTGGCCGATGTTATTGTTTCGCCTTTGGCTTTAGCGAATTTGATACTAACTAATAAGGAAAAGGAACAGGGATGTGCTTTGATCGATTTTGGAGGTGGTGTGACATCTGTATCTATTTTTAAAAGCAAACATTTGGTGAGTCTGTCGGTTATTCCTTTGGGTAGCGATTTGATTACAAGTGATCTGATGATGTTGGATATGCCGGAGATGGAAGCTGAGCGTATCAAATCAACTTATGGTAATGCTATCTGGGAAAAAGATAGTGACCAGGAATCAGTATCGATTGATTTGGCAGATGGGCAACATACTAAGGAAATAAAGCGTTCGGAAATTAATCTGATAGTCGAGGCACGTGTACGCGAAATTATAGAAAATGTTTACGCTCGTCTGGCTGATGCCGGAGTAATAAAGAATTTGGGATGCGGCATGGTTATTGCCGGTAATGGTGCCGCATTACGTAATTTACGCGAAGCTTTGACAGACCGCTGCAAGATGGACGTCCGTTATGCCTCGGTTCGTCGCGATTGTATTGAAGCTGGAGAAATGATAGCAAATAATCCTGAATTTACTACAGCAGCAGCATTGCTCCTTGAAGGAACTGAAAATTGTGCACAGCAAGTGGTTTCTGAATCGAAGATTGAGTCTGGAAATAATGAGTTTGAAGAAACCATATATGACCCGACATTGGAAGATATTCGGTTTAAAGGGAAAGAAAAGCAATCTGAAAATGAAAAGATTAATGAACCTGATATAAAGGTGGAGAAAGAAAATAATCCTTCAAAGGCGAAAAAGTCAAAGAAAGAAGGGTTGTTAATTAAAATAAAAAATTCCATTGATAATTTCGGTGGGGAATTGTTTAGTGAAGATAATAATCAGTAAATAATAAAAGCTATACAGCTATGGATGATAATATATTTGAACCCGATGTAGCAAAAGCACCTCAGCCAATCATTAAAGTAATTGGAGTAGGTGGTGGCGGTGGAAATGCAGTCACAAACATGTATAAAGAAGGTATCCATAATGTCTCTTTTGTATTATGCAATACTGATAAGCAGGCTTTGGATATTTCTGAAGTCCCTGCAAAGCTTTTATTGGGGCGGAGTACAACGAACGGTTTGGGTTCGGGCAATGTTCCTGAGGTGGGCGAAAAAGCAGCATTGGAAAGCGAAGAAGAGATTCATCAGATGCTGAGTGATGGTACACGCATGACGTTTATTACTGCCGGAATGGGTGGTGGTACCGGAACTGGTGCAGGTCCGATCGTGGCTAAAATATCCAAGGAGATGGGTATATTGACTGTGGGCATTGTAACTATTCCGTTTGTGTTCGAGGGCCGTCCGAAGATTGTGAAGGCCTTAAAAGGCGTAGAGCAGATGGCAAATAATGTTGATGCTTTATTGGTTATTAACAATGAACGGCTTCGTGACATGTATTCTGAAGCCAAACTGAGTGTACCTCAGTCGTATAAAAAAGCCGATGAAATTCTGACGACGGCAGCCAAGAGTATTGCTGAAATTATTACAATGGAACTGATTCAGAATGTCGATTTTGCGGATGTGAATACTACCATGCGCGAGGGCGGTATTGCGCTGATGAGCAATGGATATGGTGAAGGTGATGGCCGGTTGCAGCTTGCAATTGAAGAGGCTTTGAAATCTCCGTTGTTGAGTAATAATGATATTTTCAATGCACGTCGAGTCTTATTCTGCCTCTATTTTAGTCATGAGGCTGAATTGGGCATGGACGAGATGTCGGATATACATAATTTTATGTCGCGTTTTAGGACGCGTTATGAAGTGAAATGGGGTTTTGGTTATGACGATTCGTTAGGTAAAAAAATAAAGATTACCATCTTGGCTACTGGTTTCGGATTAAAGGATGTTCTTTCCGAGCAGCAACAGCAGTATAACTCAGAGGAAGATCGTCGAAAAGCTGCCGAAAAGGATCGTTTGCGTAAGGAGCAGGATGAGGCCGAAGACAAGTTGGTTGAACGCTATTACAAAGAATATTTGGATACGCGTCCTAATGTGGAAATTGTTGTACTTAACAATGATGAGCTGGATGATGATAACCTGATTTCAATGATGGAAGATATTCCTCCTTATAAAAGGACACTGGATGATATAGCAAAGGTTCGTAGAAAGGTGGAAAAAGCTTCTACCTTGCAGACCGACATGTCAACCCCCTCGACACTGCTGCAGGGTGATAGTAAGCCGAAAGGTGTAAAAATTAGTTTTAGATAGTATTTAAAGATATATTCAAAATGGATTTATTTGATAGAGTCAGCGAAGACATTAAAAACGCAATGAAGGCTCACGACAAGGTGGCCCTAGAAACTTTGAGAAACATCAAGAAAAACTTTCTAGAAGCAAAGACTGCTCCTGGGGCAGACAATACACTATCTGATGCAGATGCAGTGAAGATAATGCAGAAAATGGTTAAACAAGGTAAGGATTCTGCAGATATCTATATTCAGCAGAATCGTCGGGATCTCGCCGATGTTGAATTGGGGCAGATTGCTGTTATTGAGAAGTATCTTCCAAAACAGATGACAACCGAAGAGCTTGATGGAGCCTTGAAGGAGATTATTGCAAAAGTAGGTGCTACGAGTGCCAAAGATATGGGCAAGGTTATGGGTACTGCTTCAAAAGCATTGGCAGGGAAGGCCGAAGGACGTGCAATCTCAGAAGCTGTTAAGCGTCTCTTGAATTCATAGCGCATGATTACGTTTACTTGCAGTCTGATAGCGCTTGTTGTAGGCTTTTTTGTATATGGAAAGTTTGTAGAGCGTGTTTTTGGGGTTAAGCCGGATCGACAGACTCCGGCTTATTCATTGCGTGATGGTGTCGATTATATTCCGATGCCGACGTGGAAGGTTTATATGATTCAGTTTTTGAATATTGCGGGTACAGGTCCAATATTCGGTGCCATCATGGGTGCACTATTTGGTTCTTCGTCGTATCTGTGGATTGTTTTTGGATGTATCTTTGGAGGTGCGGTACACGATTATATGAGTGGAATGCTTTCGTTGCGCCATGGAGGCGAAAGCCTTCCTGAAACGATCGGCCGCTATCTGGGCTTGAGTGCGAAGAAAGCGATGTTGGTGTTCAGTACTATTTTGCTGGTTATGGTAGGTACCGTGTTTGTCTATAGCCCGGCACTACTTTTGGCAGACCTGACGCCGCAGTCGCTTGATGTGATGTTCTGGATTGTTGTAGTCTTTATTTATTATGTGTTAGCAACGATGCTTCCTATTGATAAGATTATTGGCAAGATATATCCGTTGTTTGCATTTGCATTATTATTTATGGCTCTGGGCTTGATGGCTATGTTGTATGTACATCATCCGGTCATTCCGGAATTATGGGATGGATTGCAAAACCGTCATCCCGATGCTTCACAACCGATTTTTCCTTGTTTATTTATCACAATCGCTTGTGGAGCAATCTCCGGTTTCCATGGTACACAAAGTCCGTTGATGGCTCGTTGCCTCAAGGATGAACGTCATGGACGTTATGTATTTTATGGTTCAATGATTACCGAAGGTATTGTCGCCTTGGTATGGGCAGCCGTCTCGTCGTATCTTTTTTACGATAATGGAGTGGCTAATGAAGCAAACATGTCTTTGCAGGCTCCAGCTGTCGTTTCGAAGATTTCAAGAGAATGGCTCGGAACGTTTGGAAGTGTTCTGGCAATTCTGGGGGTTGTTGCAGCGCCAATCACTTCCGGAGATACGGCTTTCCGTTCGGCTCGTTTGATTATTGCTGATTTTTTTCATCTGAATCAGCATCGTATCATCAGCCGTTTATACATTGCTGTGCCGTTATTTCTGACAGCTATCGTATTGCTTTATTATAATATTAATGACAAGAACGGCTTCAATGTTATTTGGAGATATTTCGGATGGGCGAACCAGTCATTGGCTACTTTTACATTATGGGCTGTAACTGTATATCTGACTACACATAAAAAACTATATTGGGTATCGCTGATTCCGGCGCTGTTTATGACTGCTGTCTGTACGGCCTATATTTTTGTTGCCCCCGAAGGATTGAAGTGTCCGGTAACCACCTCACAGATTATCGGTGCATGTTTTGCTGTTGCAGCCTTTATCTTTTTCTGGGTTTGGAAGATTAAACGTGTAGATCCGGCACCATGTATAGTGGACGAAGATTAGTATTGAACGTCAGTCTGCTGTGTCTGGTCTGTATGATCGCCGTTCCGTCATGGTGTGAATCGATCGATCGTAAGGCCGTCGTGGAGCGCCATCGTGTGATCACGACAGGTACCTTACTCCGTAGTCCGGCGCAGGTCGGTAATGGTAAGTTCGCGTTCGGAATGGATGTGACAGGTTTGCAGACATTTGTCCCATTCAATACGCTTTCTGATTGGGCATGGCACAGTTTTCCTTATCCGTGTGGTCTGACACCAGCCGATTATCATCCGGTAATTATTGAAACGCACGGGAAGAAGATAGCCTATCAGCAGTTCAATCCTCAAGATTCAACAATTTCGGACTGGCTGACTAGAAATCCACATCGTTTCAACCTTGGTCGTGTAGGTTTTCGTCTGCTTGATAAGGAAGGAAAGGAGGTGACGGAGTCTGAAATCAAAGGTGTTCGTCAGGAGGTGGATCTTTGGACAGGAGTAGTCACTAGCCGTTTTGAGATCGATTCCAGACCAGTGTTCGTTCGCACTGTTTGTCATCCGGAAAAAGATATGATTGGTGTGACTGTTGAGTCAGAGCTGTTGGATAAGGGGCAGATTGCTGTTTTCTTTGATTTTCCTTATGCTGACACGCGTCAGTTTCCTAATTATATTGGTCGCTACAACATGGCTTCGGCTCATAGTTCAATATGCCACGCCATGTCGTCTAATGCGGTACGCATAGACCGAATGATGGATAGTACGTCCTATTCTGTTAATGTGGTTTGGAATGGCGAAGCCTCGTTTAGCCGCTCCGCTACTGCATCTCATCACTTTTTGCTTCAGCCGAAACACACTCGTTCGTTTTCTTTTTCGTGCCGTTTCTCACCTGAAAGGGTTGTTCCTGATAGGCAATCGGTGTTCTCGATCGAGCAAGAGAGCGCTTTAGCTTGGAAAAAATACTGGCTTTCGGGCGCTGCCGTTGATTTATCTGGGAGTAAAGATCCCCGTTGGGTGGAGTTAGAGCGTCGCATCGTTCTTTCACAATATTTGATGCGTGTAAACGAAAGTGGACTTTTCCCTCCGCAAGAATCCGGACTGGTAAACAACGGTTGGTATGGACGTTTTCATTTTGAGATGATATGGTGGCATGGTGTCCATTTTGGTCTGTGGAACCGCATGGATTGCTTTGATCGTTATCTTGATGTGTATAAAAAATTTATGCCCGATGCACTAAGTCGTGCTAAAAGCGAAGGACGAATCGGTGCACGTTGGCCGAAATGTACAGGCAATTTTAATCGTGAATGGCCGTGTAGTGCTCATGCCTTTATTTTGTGGCACGAGCCGCATCCGATTTATTTTGCTGAGATGGATTATCGCTTGCATCCTACGGTCGAGACATTGGCCAAATGGAGAGATATTGTGATTCAGACGGCAGATTATATGGCTTCGAACCCGTTTTATGACAAACATACAAAGAAATATATTATTGGGCCACCCATCGTAGTCGTTTCTGAAAATACTGACCCGATGCAAACTATAAATCCTACCTTTGAACTTAGTTACTGGCGCTATGGTTTACGTACTGCTTTGAAGTGGGCGGATCGTTTGCAACTGCCGACAAAGGCAACGAAGCGATGGCGCGAGGTTCTCAATAATCTGGCTCCTCTGCCTGTAAAGGATGGAGTTTATACCACGTATGAAGGTATTCCGAATATGTGGACAAAATTCACCTTTGAACATCCGGCGTTGACAGGAGTTTTAGGAATGTTGCCCGGAGATGGCGTTGACAGGGTAACGTTCGAGCGTACGCTGGATAAAGTATCGAAAGAGTGGCAGTTTGATCGTATTTGGGGCTGGGATTTTCCAATGATAGCGATGGCAGCAGCGCGCACTGGCCGGCCAGCGTTGGCTATTGATATGCTGATGCATCCGTCGTATGGATTTCAATTCGATGAACATGGTCTGGCTACCGGAGGTCCGTTTCCATACTTTCCTTCTAACGGTGCCTTGCTTACAGCCGTTGCCATGATGTGTGGCGGTTGGGATGGATCTGTAGGTGACGCTCCGGGCTTCCCGAAAGATGGAAGTTGGACGGTACGTTGCGAAGGTTTTGTTCCGATGCAATAATTATTTCTATTCACGTCGGCAAAGTTATATTCAACAAGCCGATGTGCATAGTAAGAATTATACGCTCTTTTATAGAAATTGTTTTTCAACCCTAAGCATAGAATGTTTCAATAAAACATGAAATCAGTATAATAGATCAGTTGTTTGTTTATATCATAATTTCGTCAACGAGTCAAAATAATTAATTGCAGAGACATTGGACAAGTTAAATATGTGATGATTTAAGTCCTTCAACAGGTTCCTGATTGTTATTTGTTGCTCTCTGAGGTTTTAGCTCATTTTGATAGAGGGGGGAGGGCGGTTATGGTTCAGTTTTTCGTTTTACATTTCATCCGATTGTTAAATACTAAATTTTACCTGAAAAGGAGTATCTATTCCGAAAATAATGCGTAATATTGCAATCGAAATAAATGAATTAATATAAAAATGACACAATCAGGTTTTACATATTTTAC
>Ga0268360_1000232_pt1 | contig 116307 bp, 95 predicted proteins | sample BioMet11_FD_192465 | JGI IMG/M metagenome (GOLD analysis project Ga0268360, IMG submission 192465) | Sewage microbial communities from Oakland, California, United States - Biofuel 11 (Illumina Assembly) | ecosystem: Engineered > Wastewater > Sewage > Unclassified | place: USA: California... | reverse complement strand
CGGGTATTCTCGACGCCTGTTTCGCCTCCGCCACGCCGAAAGAGTAGGAACGGCCCGCGCTCCCCCAAAGGCAAAATCGCTCAAATGAGCGGTTTTGCCATTGGCGTGAGCTTCCGCAGAGAGTCTGCTTCCGCCCCGCCCACGCTATTGCCTATGTCGTCGGACTGAACCTACATATGTCTTTGGATTGAACCGGGATACCACCGCTTCCTCACGGGCGCGGCTCCGTTTCGAGGCTGCGGCAACTTCGCCTGGACTTCATGCACGCGGCTGCGGTTCCGGAACCGGAGCGGCAAAAGCGCGCGCTTCATGCACGGCGGCGCGAATCAGCAGCAATCCGCCGAACGCCGCCAGCGCGCCGAACCAGTAGGGCGCGCTCATGCCGATGCGGTCGAAGACCGCGCCCGCGAATGGCGGCCCGGCGACGCGCGCCAGACTGCTGAGCGATGCGCTCACGCCCAGCACCGCACCCTGCTCGTGCGACGCGGCCTGGCGGCTCAGCAGGCTCTGCATGGCAGGCCCGCCGAGTCCGTTGCCAACCGCGATGATGCCCATGCCGGCGTAGAGGAACCACGCCGCCGGACTCCACGCGAGCACGGCGTAGCCCGCCACCGACAGGATCAGCGCCTCCGAGGCAAGCCGGCTCTCGCCCACTTTCGGGAGCAGCCGCCGCACGAGGCCGCCTTGAACCACGATGGAAACGAAGCCCAGCCAGACGAGGATCAACGCGTTCTGCGACGGCGTGAAGCCGTAGCGATTCAGCGTGTAAACCGCGAAGTTCGACGTCAGCCCGCTCATGGCAAACGACAGCGCGAAGAAGCCGGGCAACAGCCAGCGCAACACCGGCCGGCGCAGTGGCGCGGCAATGTGCCCGAAGGGATTCAACTGGCTCGCGGTGAATGCAGTGCCCCGGCGCTTCTCGCGCGGCAGCGATTCGGGCAGGAAAAATAGCGCGGTGCAGAAGGTCGCGAGCGAGACGATCCCCGCGCCGAAGGCCGGCGCCTGGAGACTGATTTTGCTGAGCGCGCCGCCGATGCCCGGTCCCAGCACGAAGCCTAGCCCGAAGGCCGCGCCGATCATGCCGAAGTTTTTAGCGCGCTCCTCCGGCGCCGTGTTGTCGGCGATGTAGGCCTGCGCCGTGGAAATGTTGCCGCCGGTGAGCCCGTCGAGAATGCGCGAGGCGAAGAGCATCCACAGACTGCCGGCCCAGCCGAACAGGAAGTAGCCGCAGGCCGAGCCGAAGATGCTCAGCAGCAGCACGGGCCGGCGTCCCGCGCGGTCGGAGATGGCGCCCAGCACCGGCGTTGCGAGGAACTGCGCGGCCGAATAGGAAAGACTGAGCCAGCCCACGGTCAATGCGTCGGGCCGGTACTCGCGCACGACGTACGGGATGACCGGGATCAGAATGCTCGCGCCGAGCAAGTCGAGAAACACGATGAAGAAAGCGAGTCCCAGCGCTTTCCGGCCGGAGGTTGGATTTGCCACGGGATGTGTCTCTCATTGTCCCGGAACAGGGTGGGTCCGCGTCAACTGCGGAAGGCGGGTGGCGCTCCCGGATGAGACTCAGGCCCGCTCGTCGAAGTAGTATTCGCCGCGCGCGACGATCTGCGCGGGGCCTTGCATCAGCACGTTGTCGCCTTCCATGCGGAATGCGAGTGGCCCGGCCAGAGTTTGCACGGTGGCCGTCGTGTCGATCAGCCCGCGCGAGACAGAAGCGAAATACGCGCCGGTCGAGCCCGTGCCCGAGCTCATGGTGAAGCCCGCGCCGCGCTCGAAGAAGCGCACGTCGATGTTGTGACGGTCCAGTACGTGGACGAAGCTCACGTTGGTGCGATGGGGGAAATGCGGATGGCGCTCGACCTCGGCGCCCAGCGCCTTCCAATCGAAGTCGAAATTGTCGACGAAGAAGGCGCACTGCGGATTGCCAACCGCGAGGATGGTGCACTCGCGCGGCCCGCCGGTGAGCGGCAGCGAGTAATGCAAGTCGCCGTCGGCGATGCGCGGCGTGCCCATGTTCATTTCGAAGATGAAGCCGAGCCCGTCGCGGCGAATGCGGCGCAGATGCTTCAGGCCCGCGCCGGTTTGAATGGCGATCTCCTCGCCTACCAGCCCGGCGTCGGTCAGGAACGCGGCGGCGCAGCGCGTGCCGTTGCCGGAGATCTCCGGCTCGCTGCCGTCGGAGTTGAGCAGCCGGATCGCGGCCGGCCGGTCGCCCGCGGGCGGCGTGACCAGCAGCCAGCCGTCGGCGCCCGCGCCCGAGTAGCGATGACAGAGCGCAACGGCCGCGCGCGGGATCAGGCTTTCGGCGGGCGCCTCGCGCGCCCAGGTTAGCAGGAAATCATTGAGCGCGCCGTGCGCCTTGGTGAAGTTGATTGTCATGGTCTGCGGGTTCTCTTCCAAAATTCGACGACTTTACCCTCCGGCGATTCGAACGTGTAGACGCGCGCGTAAGGCGTCTTGCTGGGCATGGGCGCGCTCAGAGCTTTCGAGATCGCGTCGCCCTGGAAGCACAACGCCCATTCCTCATGAAGCGCGATATCGGGCCGCTGCAACGCGCCCTGCCACGCGGCGCCATTGCCCTCGTGCAGCGTCTCGCGCAGCGGAATGCCGGCCGCGCGGATCGCCGTGGTCAGATCGCCGAAGCTCATAAAAATGCCGTCGCTGCGATGGTAATTCGCCTGCAGGAACTTCGCGGTCTCACCCATCCAGATGCGCCGGTCGCGCGAGTTGTGCTCCGACTCCTGGTACAGCGCCATGTTGTCGCCGCGCGGATACATCAGCCACGGGCTGACCGCCGCGGCCACCAGGATTACGGCCGCGACCTTTTGCCCGCGGCCCGGCAGCAGCGCCACCAGCGCGGCAATTCCGAGGCACGCCAGCGGCATCGCGTTCAGGCCGTAACGGACGTTGTAATAGCTGTGCGGAAAAAGCCCCGGCACGAAGATCGGCGTGCCGCCGGAGTACAAGCTGAACACGTAAAAGATGGCCACCGTGAAGAACAGCAACGCCGCCCACCACGCGCGTTTGAAGACCGCGACGACCGCTCCCAATACGCCCGCGTAGAGCAGCGGCGCGCCCAGGCACAGCGCGGCGGCGGCGCGGTAATAGAGAAAGCCCCTCACCAGATCGTGGTCGCCCGGATAGCGGAAGCCGCCGGCGACCAGGGAGCGCTGGTTGATGGCGATCGCCGAGTACGGGCCGTTGTAAAACTCAAGCGCGTTGCTGAACAGCACCTGGTTGTGCGCCAGCCAATACAGCGGGCCAAGCGCGGCGATGGCGCAGAAGAGCACCGTCTTCCAGATGCGTCTGTCGCCCGCGAGCGCCAGCACGCACAGCGCACTGATGGGCAGCAGGCCCCAGGCCTCGTAGCGCGCCATCGTGCCGAGCGTCGCGAACAATCCGGCGAGCGCGGCCGAGCCCCACGAATGCGTGTCGCGCAAGCGGGCCAACGCCCAGAAGACGCCCAGCAGGCAACACAGCGAGACCGGCTCGGTCATCGGGATGCTCTGCTGATAGAGCAGGTTCGGATTCAGCGTCCAGGCGAGCAGGCCCGCCCAGGCCGGCGCGGGTCCGAACAACCGCTGCAGGCCATGGAACAGGAACAGCCCCGCGCAGACGAAACTGAGCGCCGCGGCGAACGCTCCGGCCAGACCGTTGTGATACAGCGCATCGCTCTGCACAAAGGGCAGCATGAGCAGGTGCGGCAGCGGCAGCCACACCGTGCCGATCTGCTCGTAGCCGGGCGTGCGGCTGTCGAGAATGCGCCGCGCGATGCTTTGATGCGCCTCGGCGTCGCCGTACCACAGCGTCCAGCCGTGCCAGGCGACAAAGGCGATGGCGAGCGCGCTGGCGACAATCAGCAGCAGCGCCGCAAGCGGCCTAAAACGCGGTGATGGCGCGGAACTCTTGGAAGCGGGCTTCGATTTCATCACGGGTGAGGGTCCGGAAACGGCCCGGGCCAAACTCCTCGCAGCAGAAGCTGCCCATTACGCATCCATACACCACGGCGCGCGCCAGTTCCAGCGCCGGAGCCGGACCGCCATCGAGGCCGATGCCGCGCGAGGCGAGGTAGCCGGTGAAGCCGCCGGCAAAGCAGTCGCCCGCGCCGGTCGGGTCCGTCAGATGGTCCAGTAAAATGCCGGGAATGTTGGAGTAGCCGCCGTCGTGGAATAGCGTCGCGCCGTACTCGCCGCGCTTGATGACCAGGATGCGCGGTCCCATGGCGCGGATCTTCGCCGCGGCCTGCTTCAGGTTCTTCTCGCCCGACAGCAGACGCGCCTCGGAATCGTTGATCAGGAGGAAGTTCCACTGCTTCAGCGTCTCCAGCAGCTCGCCGCGGAAATCGTTGATCCAGTAATTCATCGTGTCGCCGCCGACCAGCTTGGGCGCGGTCATCTGCGCGCGCACGCTGCGCTGCAGCGCGGGCTGGATGTTGCCCAGCATCAGATACGGCTCGCTGCGGTACGCGGCCGGCAGCTTGGGATCGAAGCCGCCAAAAACATTCAGATCCGTCTGCAACGTCTCGCGATCGTTCATGTCCTCGGTATAAACGCCGCGCCAGTAAAATGTTTTGCCCGGCGCGCGCTCCACGCCGCTGATGTCGATGCCGCGCGAAGTCAAAAAGTCGAGATCAGACTGCGCGAAATCTTCGCCGACAATGCCGACGATGCGCACCGGCGTAAAGAAACTCGCCGCCAGCGAGATGTAAGTGCAGGCGCCGCCGAGAATGCGCTCGTGGCTGCCGGCAGGCGTGGTGACTCCGTCGTAAGCGACCGAGCCGACGACAACAAGGGACATGCTGCCATTGTACGAGGTGCGCGCCGTGGCCAGCTTGCACGCGCTCGCGCCGCTGCCGCTACTGCTGCTTCAGAAAGCCCTGCGCCCGCATCCATTCCTCGGCGCGCTTCGGCCAGGCGTTCAACGGGGCCACGTCGGAACGCAGCCCGTAGCCGTGTCCGCCGTACGAATAGAGGTGCATCTCGGCGGGCACCTTGGCATGCTTCAGCGCGCGGTAATAAACGAGAGCGCCCTCGACGGGAATGGGATCGTCCTCGGCCTGAACCAGAAACGTTGGCGGAGTCTGCGCCGAGACGGGCAGCTCCGGCGCGAGCGTGGTCATCTCCTTGTCGCCGGTGAGATAGGCGGGGTAGATCAGCATCGTGAAATCCGGCCGGGCGTTAGCGTGGTCCGCCGCGTCCACCGCCTCATACGCCGGCTCGCCGTAGTTGTTGCTGAGCAGCGCCGCGAGATGGCCGCCCGCGGAGAAGCCCATCACGCCGATGCGCGCGGCGTCGATGTGCCACTCGGCGGCATGCGTGCGCGCCAGGCGGATTGCCCGCTGGGCGTCCTGCAACGGCGCGGCGCCGCGCGGCGATTTCGGCTGGGCCGGCACGCGGTATTTCGCCAGAATGCCCGTCACGCCGAACGAGTTGAACCACTTGCACAGCTCGGTGCCTTCCAGGTCCCAGGCCAGGATGTTGTAACCGCCGCCCGGAAAGACGATGACGGCCGCACCAGTGTCCTTCGCCGCCGCGGGTTTGAAGACGGTGAGCGTCGGCACGGTGACATTACCCAGGCGGATGACGCGCTTGCCGGGCTTGTCCTGATCGGGCTTCGTCGTATCGACTTCGGCGCCGATATCGCCCTTCTCGCCGGGCGCGGCTTTGGGCCACAGCGGCATCGGCTTACTCTCCTCGGCGGGCAGCAGGCACGTGAAGAGAGCGGCCATCGAGAGGATGCAAAACAAAGCGTGGAGTTTCATGGCTCGAGGTCCGGGCCCGCGCGCGGCGCAAGGGCTCAGAGGTCCCAGCCTATCACTGCCCATGGGCTCCGCGGCGCGGCGGCCGGCGTCAGACCGTCAGCAGCAGATGGTCGAAGCAATGCCGGTAAGTGTTCTCGTAGAGCGTGTCAATCAGGTCGAGCCCGTGCTCGGCGAGGAACGGCAGAAACGAGTACAGGCGCTCCTGCAAATGGCGCTCGGGATACAGCAGGCCCGAGAGGCGCGCCGCGCCATCGGCCGCGCGCTGCTCGCGCCGCAGCGCTTCCCGCGCCGCTTTGCCGCGGTTCTTTTCGAGCTGGTACTGCATCTTCGACGCGCTCTTGCGCATGGCCGTGGCGAGCGTCGGGTCGAAGCCTTCAAGCGCCGCGCTCAGCCGCTCCGCCATCTCGGCCACGGTGGCGCGCGATGCGTCGAACAGGCCCTTCAAGTCCGGCGGCAGGAGCTTCGCCGCAATGCGCTCGCGCACCGCGTCCTCGGACTGCAGGCAATCGAGCAGCGTCAGATCGAAGCGGTCGAGCATCTTGAACGCGTGCGAATCGAGCAGCGTGAAGCCCGCGCGCGGCAGCGCGACCGGCATGCGGCCGAGCAGCGCGCTGTACAGCACCTCGGATTGCGCGAAGTAGGCGACCTCGGCGGGGCCGCCGATGTAGGCTGCCGTCGGCAGCAGGTAGTCCTGCATCACCGGCCGCAGCAGCGCGTTGGGCGACAGCGCGGCGGGATCGGCGATGAGCTCGGCGGATTTGTAGCGCCGCGCTTCGTGGAAGTAAGCGCCATCGTGGCGCCGCAGCGCGACGCGGCGGCCGTTTTCCAGCCGCAGGAAGAGCGACGTCTGCGCCTCGAACAAAACTTGAGAATGATAACCGGCGGCCTGCAACGCGGCGTCGCGGGCGAGGACTTTCGCGCTCAACTCTTCCCCGCGCGCGAACGCCTCCTTGAGGAACGGCGCGGCGAGCGAGCGAATTTCCGGGTCGAGCGGATCCAGGAAGATGAGGCCGCGGTCGCCGAGCAGACCGGCGAGCAGGCGCTGGAACGCCGCGCCCATGCTCCGGCCGGGCTGATACGCATCGGCGACGCGCGCGACGATCTCATCGGCGTACGGCAGGCCGTCGAGCGTCGCCCGCAATTCGTCGAGCGGGACGGCATCGAGAATCGTTGCGCCGACCGGCTGGTTGGCGAGGCCCTTCACGCGCGCGGTCACGCGCCGCGGACGCCGGTCCGGTCCGAAGAGCCAGCAATGATCGGCCTCGGCGAGATCGTGATCTTCCGTGGCCAGCCAGAAGACCGGCACGGCGGGGATGCCGCGGCTCGTCAACTGGTCCGCCAGCTTGATGGCGGTGAGCGCTTTGTAAAGCGTGTAGGACGGCCCGCCGAAGAGCCCGACCTGCTGCCCTGTAACAATCGTCACGGTACCGGGCTCGGCCAGCCGGTCGAGCGCGGGCGAGGCGCCGTTGATGCGCCGCAGGGCGGCCACCAGGGCGCGCCGGCGCTCCACGGGAATTTCAGCTTGCGCGGCGGCGTCGCGAATCGATTGCGGGGTGTGCGGATCGTGCCCGTAGAAGGCCCGCAGACGTTCAAAATGATCGAGATAATCGCCAAAAAGAGCGCTCGTTCCCGGCAAGCGCGAATGCGGAATGCACTGGGATTTCATGACTGCCAGGGAGTTATCCATGCAACCACTACAAAGCGTATCAGACGTGGTCATAGCGTCAGCGAGCCTCCTGCGCAAACATTCCTTTAGACTGTAAATGTGATGCTCGGAGACCAGGAATTTCAGCGTCTGTCCGGCCAGGCGCTCGACGCGCTCTACGGCAAGCTCGGCGAAGCGTCGAACGATTACGACTTCGACGTCGATCGAAATGGCGGCGCTCTCACGGTCGAATTCGAGGAGCCGCCCGAACGTTTCGTCATCAGCCCGAACGCGCCGGTGTGCCAGATCTGGGTGTCGGCCCACGTGCACAGCTACAAGCTCGACTGGGATGCGGAGCGCGCGGCGTTCGTGCTGGCGCAAACGGGCGAAAGCCTGGAGCAACTGATTGCGGCGGCGATCGCCGTCCGGCTGCCCGGCTTTCATCTCTGAGCGCGGCTTAGTGCATGGCAGGCGTTTACATCTCGTGGCCGTTCTGCGCACAGAAGTGCACGTACTGTAATTTCGCCTCGGGCGTTTTCCCGCGTGCGCTGCAGGACGAATACCTGCCGGCGCTGTGCTCCGAGCTTGCCGCAACCCGTTGGCCGTGGACGCCGGAGACGGTATACCTCGGCGGCGGAACGCCGTCCTCGCTGGAGCCCGCCGCGCTGGAACGCATTCTCAGCCTGGTGCCGGGGCGGCCATGGAAAGAGGCGACGCTCGAAGCCGCGCCGGGCGCCCTCGAACGCGAGCGCGTGGCGGCGTGGCAGGCGCTCGGCATCACGCGCGCGAGCCTCGGCGTGCAGTCCTTCATTGATGAAGAGTTGCGCCGCACGGGCCGTAAACACACAGCCGCCGGCGTGGCGCGCGACGTCGATCTGCTGCGCGCATGCGGTATCGAGGAGATCAACATCGACCTGATTGCGGGCCTGCCGGCGCAGACGCGCGCCAGTTGGAACGAGTCGCTCGACTGGATTGAAAAGCTGCAGCCGCCGCACGTCTCGGTCTACATGTTCGAGATCGACGAAGACAGCCGGCTGGGCCAGGAGCTGTTGCACGGCGGGAAACGCTATGGCGCGGACCTCGCGCCGGACGAAGACCTTACCGTGACGCTCTACGAAGACGCGGTGGCGCGGCTGGCGGCGGCCGGTATCGAGCGCTACGAAATCTCGAACTTCGCGCGGCCGGGTCACGAATCGCGGCATAACCTGAAGTATTGGAGACTGGAACCCTATCTGGGTTTCGGCGCGGATGCGCACAGCTTTGACGGAGCGTTGCGCTGGCAGAACAGCGAGAGCGTAGCGGATTACGTGGCGCGCTGGAAGAGCGGCGCCCCCGCCCGCGTGGCCGAAACGCCCGCCATCGTCAGCGAAGAACATTTCTTCGTCGGCCTGCGCTTGATGGAAGGCATTGTGCCGAGCGCGGCCGAGCGGATACAGCATGACGCGGCGATTGCGCGGGTGGTCGCCGCCGGATTACTTGAAGACACGGGGCGGCGGATCAGGCTGACTCCGCGCGGAGTTCTGTTATCGAACGAAGTTTTTCAGGAGTTTATAGGACCGGTATGCCCAACGACTTGATCGATCTGCGCAGCGACACGGTGACGCGTCCGACGGCCGCCATGCGCGAGGCAATGTTTCGCGCCGAGGTCGGCGACGACGTGTATGGCGAAGATCCGACCGTGAACCGGCTGGAGGCGCGCGCCGCCGAGATCTCCGGCAAGGAAGCGGCGCTGTTCGTGCCCAGCGGCACCATGGGCAACACCATCGGCGTGAAGCTCCTGACCGAGCCGGGCCAGGAGGTGATCTGCGACGTACGCGGCCACCTGCTGAACTACGAGTTGTCGATGACGGCGTGGTTTTCCAACTGCCTGATCCGCACGGTCGAGGGCGACGACGGCATCCTGACGTGGACGAAGATCGAACCGCACCTCCGCGCGTTCAGCCCGCACGCCGCGCAGACGGGCTGCATCGAGTTGGAGAACACGCACAACATGGGCGGCGGCACGGTTTACCCGCAGGACGTCTTCGATGAAATCTGCGACCGCGCGCACGAGCGCGGCCTGCGCGTGCATCTCGACGGCGCGCGCATCTTCAACGCCGCCGCGGCGCTCGGCAAGCCGATGAACGAGCTGTGCGCCAAGGCCGACACCGTGATGTTCTGCCTGTCGAAGGGGCTCGGCGCGCCGGTGGGCTCGATGCTGGCCGGCCCGCGCACGCTGATCGAGAAGGGCCGCGTGTACCGCAAGCGGCTGGGCGGCGGCATGCGGCAGGCGGGCATCCTGGCCGCGGCGGGACTGGTTGCGCTGGACGTGATGCCGAAGCGCCTGGCCGAGGATCACGCGAACGCGAAACTGCTGGCCGCGGGCTTCGCCGCCACGCCGTACGTGAAGGCTTCGCCGGACAAAGTGCAGACCAATATCGTCATCTTCGATGTCTCGGCCACCGGCAAGACCGCGGCGCAGATCAGCTCCGCGCTGAAAGACCGCGGCGTGCTGATCAACCCGGTCGACGCCGGCACGATGCGCGCCGTGACGCACTTCGATGTGACGCGGGATCAGTGCGTGACCGCGCTCGACGCGTTGCGCGAGGTCGTCGCGGCATAGATTTTTCCGGGCGGGAGCTGGCGTCTGGACTCACCGCTTAGTTGACGATGCGGTCCACCGCTCTTTTAGTTCGTCGGCCGGAACAAGAAGTTACCCACCACTCCCTCACGGTCGTGGCTCCGTTTCGGATGGCGCTCTGCGATAGAACTAAGGCATGCCGCAACCGCTGTGTTCCGCGCTGCTCGAAAAGATTCATGAGCAGATCGAACGCTCGACGCATCTGCTCGACCTGCTGCCCGCGATGCCGCTGGAATGGACGCCGCCCATTCCGGAGGCGAAGCCCATCGGCTGGCTGCTGGGGCACCTGCTCGAATGTATGGCCGGCTTCTGCGCCGTGCTCTATACGGTCCGTCCAAGGAAGCTGGCGCACTTTGCGCGGCTGAAGACGTTGCCGGTGAACCATCTCTGCGGCGTCGAAGAAGCGCGCGACCGCATCGCCGAGTATGCCGCCTGCATCGACGAGGGCATGGCGCTCCTGGAAGACGCCGCGCTGGCGAGCAGGGTGCCGACAGTTTTCGTGCCCGGCGGTGAACCGCTGTTGACGCTCCTGCTCGGCAACCTGGAGCACTTAATCAGTCACAAATACCAGCTTCTGATCTATCTGAAACTCGCCGGAGTGACGGCGGGAACGCGGGATATCTACCGGTTTCGAGGAAAGCCGGCTGAATAACTCCCCAATTCGACTCAATGCCCTGCGAGTCCGGCGTGGATAACAGCCACGGTCCAAGCGGGAACGTCTATCCGAATCGACACAGTGCTCGCGTGATCGGACGCAGACGGGGTATGCGGCTTTGCGGACCGCTGCCCCGGGAGCGGCGCGTGCGAATTATTCGCGTATTGATTGTACGTTGAATGGTCAAGTCCAGCAAAAGCGAGTTGCTTTTTGCGAAAAAATACGCATACTACTGGCAACGTCACTGGGAAGACAGCGCGATGAACAGGGACATTGGCGCCTCCTTCGGTCTGGCCGCACTGCTGGTGGTCCTCTTGCACCCGGTATTGCCGGAGGGCGTGAAAACGGCGGGAGCGGGCGGCCCGCCCGGCAAGAATGCGGAGAAGACGGCGAAGTCCCAGGCGGAGAGCGCCTCCGAGTCTGAACCCGTCGACGGTCCGTGGCTCGTGCTTCGCAGCTACTTCAACGCCGGCGCTCAGCGCCCTCCCGGCCAAGCTGCGCCATCCGGCTGCGACAACATCGCGGGCCGGCTCGGAACACGCCTGGATGGGCGCATTGACCGGGATGCGCAGCGCGTCTGCATTCGCGATTTGGCCGGATTGCCGGAGGACTTCGACCGGCGCTATTCATCCTGGTCGATTGTGGCGACGGTGACGGACCCGCTGCATACGCGCATCGGGCTCATGCTCGACCGCCAACTCGAGGCAATCCAGGCTGCCGCGGATAGCGCGGGGTGGACCTTCGCCGGTCAATGGCTGCCATGGCGGGACCGCGTCGCCCTGTCTGACGACGACGTGATGAAACGCCGCCACCAACGCCACTTGATGCGGGACCAGGAAAGCATGCCAGGCATTCTTCTGTTCCGGCGGAGCGGCGCCCGGCCCTGCGCCGGTCCATCGCCACACGACGCCAACGGCAAGGCGGCGCGGGACGGGAAGCGGACTGAAGCGCCGTCCGGACAATGCCGCGGCGAAGATTTGCTGACCGTCTTTCTGGTGGGCGAGACGCCGACGACGGGCGTTCCGGGAACTCCGTTCCGGGCCGCCCTGAACCTTGCTTCCGTCCTGGTCAACGACGGCCATTCGATCGGCCTGCTGGGACCGAACTACTCCGGTTCGCTGGCCTCCCTGGCCGCGCTGGTGCGCGAATGGCAGGCGGACACGGCCGGCACGCCGACCGCGCCACTGTCGAACACGGTTCACTCCGGGAGCGTCTCGAACAGGCTCGCCGCGCAGGAATTCATCCGGCAGACCAAGCTCGGATTTCAAAGCGGCATCGCCGATTCGCCGGTCTACACCGCGGCGATGAACCAAGTCATTGCGCGGTACAAGGTGAACCCGGCGCAGGCGGCGCGCCTGGTGGAGTACGGCACGGCGTTTGGCAGCGGCACGGTCGATCCAGGCACGGACTCCGGCCGCAAGCGCCGCGCGAACACAGGCATACGGACCTATAGATTCCCGCTCGGCATCAGCCAGCTCCGCAACGCCTATCCGGATCAGCCCGCGCCCAACGCGAGCCAGAAGAACGGCGCCGCCACGCCGGGGCTGAGCTTCACGCTGCACGACACCGAAGAGGGCGAGGACATTGTGCCGGAGTTCTCCAAGCAGACTCCATCGACGCAAGATGCGCTATTGACCGCAATCATGGAGGATCTGCGCCGCTGGGAGATTCGTCTTGTCGACATTGTGGCGACCAACCCGATGGACACGCTCTTCCTGAGCCGCGTGGTCAAAAGCAAGTGTCCGGACGCCCGGATTCTCATCGAAAACGCGGAAGTCCTGGCCGCCTCCGAGGCACGTCAGGATCCGCTGCGCGGCACGCTTTTTCTTTCGACGTACCCGATGTCGCCCCGGGGTGAAGACTGGCTGCAAAAGAACGATTCCGTGTTGCTGTTCCCCGGCCCCGATCTGCAGGGCGTCTACAACGCGCTCGGCCTGCTCCTGCGGGATCTCCAGGCCATTGAGAGCAACGCTCCGGCGCTCCGCGGCTGGGCGACTCCGGCCGGCGGAAACGGACCGGGCATCTGGCTGTTGACGCTGACCCGCTCCGGCTTCATGCCGCTCGACCTTTTCGAAAGCGCGAATCCCTGCTCGCTGTTGCGGGCTCAGACGCCGGCGGGCATCGCCGCGCCGCAGTGCAGCCCGGCTGCCGCAAAAGAGCCGGCAGTCAAAGAGGCCCTGGCCGGCCGGGACGTGTTGAGCAAGATGCCGCCGCCCCCGGAAAGCTGGGTGCTCGCGACGGTGCTGCTGTTCCTCGCGTCGCTGGCTTACTGCTGTGGCGTCGTTCTGGGCAACCGGCAGCCAGCTCCAGGCTGGTTGCTTCCGTTCGGAATGGGTCAGGTGCATGGCGCGCTGGAGGCGCCCATCTTCAACGTAGGGGTCGCGCTGTCCAGCATGCTCGGCTTCCTGAGCGTTCCATTCCTGTTTTATTGGTGGGCGGAGCCGGCTCAATTGCCGCCGTGGACGAAGGCGGCCGTGCTTGTCTCCGTGATCGCGAGTCTCGTTCCGCCGCTCGTCTTCATCGTGACGCGAATGGTGCGCCAGTCCGGGCGCGGCGACGCCAGATGGTGGAGCTTCGCGCCGGTCGCGATTCCGTACGCTTCTCTGGCCGCCGCCTGGGTTTGCGCCTGCTTCCAGGGCGGAGTTGATCATGCCGCCGCGCGGATGTTTGTCTACCGGGCGCTGGAACTGCCGGGGTGCGTTTCGCCCGCGATCCCGATGCTCGTCACGTGCTTCGCCTTAGGCGTAGTCAGCGTCACTCGCGTCTGCCGGTACATCGGCGTGGAGGCGATGCAGCCGTCGCTTGAGGCGCTTCCCCGATCGCTGCGGGACAGGGCCCAAACGGTGTCCGAAATGCTGACGCGCGCTCCGGGCGTTGGCGTCAAACAGTTTGTAACCGGGTGGTTCCCGCTCGCCGCCACGTTAGTAGCTCTGCCGATCGCGAACATGGACGGGGCGCTCGACCCGTTCGATCAACGGGGGTTCGTCTGGGCCATCCGCTTCGCGGCGTTCTGGCTCCTGTGGCTGGCATTCCATTACTGCCAGGACTTGGTCCTGCGATGGCGGGCGCTGAAGGCGCTGCTGATCGCCGCGCGGGCGGAACTGACCGACCTCGAGATCGAGTCGTACAGCGTTCTGAAGTGCTCACTGCCGGGCTACTTCATCCGGGCGGCCCGGCAGATTCACAATCTCGCCTTCACCGCCGCGCTCAGCTTCGTCGCGCTCGTCGTCTTCTTCAGCACGTACTCGTCGCAGGCGCCGAATGCGATCGCCCGCCGTCTGGTGGTGCTGTTTCTCGGAGTGGGCATCCTCGTTACCACGGTCCTGGTGAGCCTGGAGAAAGACTACGTCCTGAGCAAAGTGCGCGGCACGGAGCCGCATAAATTGAACATCGAGTTCTGGCTGCGCCTGGCGGCGTTCGGAGCTTTGCCGCTGCTCGGGCTGGTGGCGCATCTGTTTCCGGAAATCGCGGAATTCGTCTCCGGCTGGGTCCAACCGAGTGTCGAGGCTTTGCGGTAGAGATGCCGGCTCAGGGCAGAGTGAAGGTTCGCGGCGCAACTGCGGGCAGGGCTGCCGTGTGGTCCTGGCGCCGGTCAACAATGTTCGAAATGATCTGCAGCCGGGTGCCGCCCAACGCGCTCGCGCCCAGTTTGCGCGCCTGTTACACGAATTCCTCAAGCCCCATGATCTGCGCGTGCAGCGCCGAGTCAACATTCGCCTCAAAGCTCTTCTCGTCGTGCCATCGGATGGGCGTCACAGCGTCGAAGATCCACCGCGTCTTGTCCGGGTCGGCGTGATTCCACGCCGTCAGATATTGGCGCAGATCCGTCTGCCGGTCAATGCGATTGACAATGGTGCCCCATCCGATTTGCGTATTGGTGGGAATCACCGTGCGGCGGTAGTAGACGTCTCTCGGCCCTTTGACCAGCAGGGTTGCATTCTCTCCCGCCAGGTCGGTCAATTGATAGACAGCGATCGGCGGAAAACCGCGAGGAAGCATCCGCACGCCACAACCCAATGAGGTACCGCCGGAGCCTCCCCCGGACAGCGCCGGCACGTCCGGGTCGATCACGTCGAACTCGTGACGAACCACAAGCTCCCGCAAATTCGCGGCAAAGAAGCGCGCCGAACGGTCGCGCAGAAGCAGGTTGTTCACAGCCGTCCACTGTGCACGGCTGAGGTCACCCTCGCGCAGCATCAGCAACAGCTCTTCATTCGATGACAGGCGGGACAGCAGGATCAAGGCGGGATCGCCCCAGCGCGGCACGAAGTTCGCAAGCAGCGGGGCGGGAACTTTTGTATCGGATTCAATCAGCGCGTCAAAGATGGCGTCAATGAAACCCTGTTCCACGGGATCGGCCGTCGCTGCTCGTGGCTCCATCGAACGGAGCTGGTCCAAAAGCAGTGGAGCAGCATCCGGCAGGCGCATGCGGCTCGTCCAGAACACTCCCCACGCGCGATCGCGAAGAGAAGGAGAGGCGAGCAGTTGGCGGACCGCAGCCACGTCCACCGCGGGCTGCGCGCATGCAGCGGCGGCGAGCACGAGCGAGACAAGCAATGCTCTAGCCACGCTCACAGTGTGCCACTTTCACGCAAGGGCCGACGTCAGCCCACCGCGGCGGTGAGCAGTGCATCGCGCACCTGCAGCGCGTGCGCGTCGTCGAGTTTCCGCCCCTGGCGCGTGACGTGGAAAACGTCGATGGCGCGGTGCGCCTCGGTGTTGACCAGCACGACTTCGATATTGCAGTCCGCGCGGGAGATCGCCGCGGCGAGACTGTACAGCAGGCCCGGACGATCCTGCGCAACGACCTCGAACAAGGTGGCCGCGTCGGAGGTTTCGGCGTCGAGGGTGACGGAGGGTTCCACCATGCTGGCGCGCGACGGCGGAGCCTTCACCGGCCGGCCCTGCAACAGCGGCTCGACGCGCACCTGCCCCAGCACGACGCCGCGCAGCATCGACTTGAGCCGCTCCAACTCGGGCGGGTTCAGCTCCAGATTACGCCCCGGATCCGAGAAGACGAACGCATCGGCAATGTAGCCATGCCGGTTGTGAAATGCCTCGGCCTTCAGGATGTTGAGATTGAAACTCGATAGCCCGCCGGCGACCGAGGCGAAGAGAAACGGCCGGTCCACAGCGACGACGGAGAGATGATAGAAGCCCTCGCGCTTCTCGATCCGTAGCGCGGCGCTCTGCTCACGCGCGGTGGCGTAGAGCCTGGCCTGCGCCGCGGCCTGCTCCAGCGTGTGCGTAAACAGATAGCGCTTCGGCAGACCATCGAGGAACTCCGCCAGCAGCGGGTCCTCTTCCGGCGAAACGGGCTGCGCCTCGGGCTCCAGGTTCTCACTGAGTTCGCGGTTCAGCTCCGACCGGGTCACGCGGAACAGCCGCCAAAGCTGCTCCAGACGCCACGGGCTCAGCGCCGATGGATTGACACCGTTGATGTCGGCCAGCGTCAGCAGCGTCAGCAGACGCAGACGCTCTTCGGTCGATGTGAGCGCGGCGGCGTAGCGCGCGGTATCCGGATCGGCCAGATTGCGAGTCTGCAACAGCGCCGACAATTCGAGGTGCCGCTGCACGAGAAAGAGAATGGCCGCGCTCTCCACTTCGCCGAATCCGCTGCGCTCGAGGAAGCGCTTGGCTAGACGCACCGACGCCACTTCGTGGTCGCTGCCCGTGCCCTTGCCGAGGTCGTGGAATAACAGCGCGAGCCGCAACAGCCACAGCTCGTCGCGGCTCTCTTCGAGCAGCGGCGCAAAGCGCAGCAGGGGGCCGGTCTTGACCGTCGCGAGATCTTCGAGCGATTCGAGCGTGACGATGGTGTGCTCGTCGACCGTGTAGTGATGATAGAAATCGCGCACCACCAGATGCTCGACGCGCTCCCACTCCGGCAGGATCGCGCTGAGCATGCCGCAGGCGCGCATGGAACGCAGCGCGAGTGAAACGGAGGGCAGGCTCAACAACTCACGCCACCAGCGCATCCGCGGCGGATGCGAACCGTAGTGGCGCGCCCATTTGCCCAGGTGGACGGCGACGCGCTGCTCGGTCTGGCGGGCCGGCGCGACGCCGTGGCGCGCAACGAACTGGAACAGCCGCAGCGGCAGTTCGGGATCGGCGTCGAGATCGGCGGGATTGCGCAGGAAGACGAGATCGCGCGAAACCGTAAACTCGGCATTGGACAGCCGCGAGCGCCAGTCGCGGAAATTCGCGAGCATCGACCGTTCCAGTTTCTCGCTGGCTTCCAACTCGGACTGGATGTCGAGCCAGACCGGACTCGCGGTGCGATACCACGAGCGCATCCACTCGGCCGGGTCGTTCCACGGCGAAAAAGCGGCCGCGGCCAAGGCGTCCTGCGATTCGAAATCGAGCAGGTTCTGATCGCGCCCCACGCGGAAATGCAGGAAGGTGCGCACGGAAGCGAGGTGCGCCGCGGGATGCGGGTCGAACGGGGCGTGCACTTCGCCGTCGCGCAGCCGCTGCAGCCAGCGCGTCGTCTGAAAATCGCGCAGCGCGCCGGGCGACTCCTTCACGTCGGGTTCCAGGCGATAAATGGTCTGGTGGAACTTCGCGTGGCGCGAGCGCGTGGCCTTGCACAGCAGGCGGACAATCTCTTTGCGCTCGGTGTTGAGAAAGCGGGCGAAGCGCTCCTTAAACTGCCCATACAACAGCAGGTCGCCGGTAAGCAGGCGTGCGTCGAGCAGGCTGACGGTCAGCTCCAGATTGCCGTCGTGAAGCACCGCGCACTCGTCGAGCGTGCGGACCGACTGGCTGCAACGCAAGCCCGCGTCCCACAGCGTGCGCACGAATTCGGAGACGGCTGCTTTCGATTCGGAGTCCGCAAGCGGCCGGCGGGACAGCAACAGCAGGTCGATGTCGGAGTAGGGAAACAACTCGCGCCGTCCGTAGCCGCCGACGGCGAGCAGCGCGAAATCCGCGGGGAAAACGGGCAGCAGCGCGGAGGAGTGAGCTTGAAGGACCGCTTCGTCGACAAACGCGGTCCGCGCCTTCCAGACGGGCTGCGCGTCGCCGGACGCAAGAAACTGTGTCTTCAGCCCGTCCAGAAACTCGCTAGAGTGCTGCTTCCCCGCGCTCGTCATTACGGATTCGAATCGCCTCCTCGACGGTGGATATGAAAATCTTGCCATCGCCGATCTTGCCGGTTCGCGCGGCCTGGGAGAGCGTCTGCACGACCTCCTCGACGCGCGCGGAAGCAACGATCAGCTCGAGCTTCATCTTCGGCAACAGGTCCACCTGATACTCCTGGCCGCGATAAACCTCTTTGTGGCCTTTCTGCCGTCCATGGCCCCGGACCTCGGTGATGGTCATGCCATCGATGCCAATGGCCTTCAGAGCATTCTTAACGTCTTCGAGCTTGAACGGCTGGATCACAGCTTCAATCTTTTTCATGGGTGGTCTCCGCTCTCACGTGGAACGCGCTACGCATCCAAATTGTAGCCTTCTTCGCCGTGCATACTGAGGTCCAGACCGCTCTCTTCCTCCTCGGCATTGGGCCGCAATCCGCACAACGCGCCGGCGATCTTCAGACAAACGAAACTGCCCGCCGCGCCGAGCGTAATCGCGATCAGCACGCCGATCGCCTGGTTGCCGAGTTGCGCGGCGTTGCCGTCAATCAGACCCGACGGCAGCGTGGCGCCCGTGGCGCTTTTCAAAATCGGATTCACCGCGCTCACGGCGAAGATGCCGGTCAATAGGGCGCCCAGCGTTCCGCCGGCCCCATGCACGCCGAAGGCGTCGAGCGCGTCGTCATAGCCGAGCTTCATTTTGACGAAGGTGACCATGAAGAAGCAGAACATGCCCGCCAGAAATCCGATGAGCAGAGCCGGCATCGGCTGCACGAATCCCGACGCCGGCGTGATCGCCACCAGCCCCGCGACGCAGCCCGAGATGCCGCCCAGCATGCTCGCCTTGCCGTTGCGCCACCACTCCGCCAGCAGCCATCCCGCGGCGGCCGCGGCCGCGCCGAAGTGCGTGGCGACGAAAGCGCTCGAAGCGAGCCCCGAAGCGTTCAGCGCGCTGCCGGCGTTGAAGCCGAACCAGCCGAACCACAGCATGCAGGCGCCGATGACGCTCAGCACCAGGTTGTGCGGCTTCATCGGTTCCTCGCGATACCCGGCGCGCGGCCCGAGCACCAGCGCGGCGACCAGCGCCGAGACGCCCGACGTGATATGCACCACCGTTCCGCCCGCGAAATCGAGGCAGGGAATCCTGCCGCCGAGCGCGGCGTTCAGCAGTCCGCCCTTGCCCCACACCATGTGCGCCATGGGGAAATAGACCACCAGCATCCACAGCGTGGTGTAAACCAGCATCGTCGAGAACTTCATGCGCTCGGCGTAGGCGCCCGAAATCAGCGCGGGCGTGATGATGGCGAACATCAACTGGAACGCCATGAACGTCAGATGCGGAATGGTCGGCGCATAATCCACGTTCGGCGCCGTGCCGACTCCGTGCAGAAACGCGTACTGGAATCCGCCGACAAACGGATTCCCTTCACTGAAAGCCAGGCTGTAGCCGACCAGAGCCCACAGGATCGTCACCAGAGCCATGAGCGCAAAGCTGTGCATCATGGTGGCGAGAACGTTCTTGCGGCGGACCAGACCGCCGTAGAACAAGGCCAGTCCAGGCCCGGTCATGAACAACACCAAGGCGCAACTGACCAGCATCCAGGCGTTGTCGCCGGCCGATTGCGCCGCTTTGGCGGACTCTTCCAGAACCTTTAACTTTTCGTCGACCGTCGCCGGGGCCTGCGCCTGCAGGGCCAGCGGCAAGCAACAAAGAGACATCAAAAGACAAAGACAGATTCTCTTCAACACGGGTGGAAAACTCCTACGCAGATGGAACCGGACGGGGGTTGAAAAACATGGTACCCCGCCGGCCACCCGCGCCGGGAACGAAATAATTCATAGGGGTCAGTGAGAATTTCTATGGGGCCAAGCGGTTCATCGCAAAGGACTTAAGCAACACTACGCGCGAATACGGAAACACACGCGGGGCGGCGTCAGACGGGATGATATGATGACCGCGACCGGAGTGGAACCAATGAAAGCAATCCGACTACTCACCGCGATCCTTATCCTGATCGGCCTTGCCGCGCCGGTCTCCAACCCGTTACAGGCCCAGACCAAGCGGAAGCGCCTGCTCGTCATCGGCGCCGTGAAGGGCTGGCAGCACGACGCCACATCGCAGGCCATGGCGACGCTCTACAACCTCGGCCGCGAGTCGGCGTTGTGGGATACCTACATCAAGACCGACACGCAGTTGATCACCAAGAAGAAGCTGCCGGCCAACGGCAAGGACCTGGACTACTTCGACGCCGTTGCGTTCTACACGACCGGCGAACTCGACATGGACGACGAGCAGAAGGCCGCGCTGATCTCCTTCGTGAAGGACGACGGCAAGGGCTTCCTCGGCGTCCACAGCGCCATCGACACGTTTTACAAATGGCCCGAATTCGGCGCGATGACCGGCGCCTATTTCGACGAGCATCCGTGGATGACGTTTGAAGCGCCCGTGATCGTCGAAGATCCGGAGAACCCGATTGTGCGCCACTTCCCGCTGGCGTTCACCACCTGGGACGAGATCTATCAGCCGAAGGATTTCTCGCGCGAGAACGTGCGCGTGCTGGCGCGGCTGGACGAGAACAAGCTCGACCTGAAGAACCCGCGCGTGCATCGCACGGACAAGGACTTCCCCGTGGCCTGGATGCGGAACTACGGCAAGGGCCGCGTCTTCTATTCGACCTTTGGGCACACGCCGGAATCGTGGGATCGTCCGGACATGCAGAAGATGTGGCTGGAAGCGACCAAGTGGTGCCTGGGGCTGATTGAAGCGGACGCCACGCCGCGGCCGCGTCCGGCGAAATAGGTCAGCTCCCTGCCCGAAACGGGGCTGCGAACGTGAGCGAGCGGTGGCATCATCGCCGGCTGCAGCAGCTTGCGACAGGACCGCTCTCTGCGTTCGCGGCTCGGTGCTGAAACAGCCGGGGCCAGCGGCCGTCAGAAAGTCCGCACGCCCATCGCGACGACGTCGTCCACCCGCAAAGTCTCCTTCACCACGAACGGCTCGCCGTATTTCGCGCCGATCAGATTGCCATAGAAACGCGCGATGGAGCGGTGCCGGTCGATGATCTCGTCCTTCTTCGGAAACAGATTCGCGCCCGTCTCGACTTCGCCGTATTGCGATTCGTAGGCGAAGAGCGACTCCATGCGCCGGTCGAAATATGGCGTGATGTCCACGACGAACGACGGCGTCACGTTGGCATAGAGCGAAGCGTAAATGATCTTCTGCGGACGGTGCGGCGCGCAGGAATCGTCCATCTTTTTGAGGCCCGCCAGGAAGCAGGCTTCGAAGCCGAGGTGCGACGTCACATAGTGATCGGGGTGGCGCGCCTCCCAGTACGGCAGGATGACCGTTTTGGGTTGCAGCCGCCGGATGACGCTCATCAGCGTCATGCGCAGCGCGATGTTATTTTCCAGCCGCGCATCGGGCATGCGCAGGTTCTCGCGGAAAGCACAGCGCAGCAACGCCGCGGCCCGGTGCGATTCTTCAATGCGCAACTCCGGCGTGCCGCGCGTCCCCATATCGCCGGCCGTGAGGTCCAGCGCGCCGGTAAGATAGCCGGCCTCCGCCATCTTCAACAGGGTCCCGCCGCAGGTCTGCTCGATGTCGTCGGGATGAGCGGCGATGGCGAGCACGTCCAGCGCGGGGACGTTCGATAGGTCGATATTCGGTGGATAAAACATGAGCGCAGAAAAGCGGGGTTACCACGACACGTCGCGCCGCAACACAAAGCGGTCGCGGGTCCGCATCAACAGAATCAGCAGTACGCCGGCGCAGAAACCGCCGATATGCGCAAAGTAAGCGACGCCGCCGCGCTGCCGCAGCACGTCGGCAATGGAGCCGACGCCGCTGAGAAACTGCAACCCGATGAAATAAAGCAGCAGCACCCAGGCCGGCAGTTCAAAGCTGAACAGGATGAGGAACCAGCCGACAGTCAAAATGCGCGAGTGCGGGAACTTCACCAGATAGGCGCCCATCACGCCAAAGATGGCGCCGCTCGCGCCGATCTGCGGAACGCGGCTTTCAGGATTTACCAGGTATTGCGCCATCGCCGCGGCAACGCCGCACAGCAGATAAAACAGCAGGTACTTGCCGTGGCCCAGAACGTCCTCGATGTTGTCGCCGAAGATCCACAGGAAGACCATGTTGGAGATCAGGTGGATCCAGCCGCTGTGCAGGAACAGCGAGGTCACGATGGAGAGCAGCGTGAAACGCTCGGGGATGAAGCCGAAAGCGTACACGAAGTCGTTCGCCGAAAACGGATCCAGCGACCGCTGGAACAGAAACACAAAGACGTTCAGCGCGATCAGAGCGCCGGTGACAATCGGCGTGGTCGCGCTTCGTTGTGAATCGTGAAGAGGAAGCAGCATCGCTTCGGCTCAGTATTCAAACGCGGTAGGAGATAAAGTCGCTCTGCACGCGCCGCTCGCCGCGCGCCATCAATGCACGGGCCTGGGCCTCCTCCGCAATTCCTCCTCGCGCTCCCATGGCCGTGCAGTTCAACGCCGCCATGGCGTTCGAAAATTCGAGCGCCTCGCGCAGCGGGAAACCTTGCACCACAGAGTAGCAGAACGCGCCGTGAAAAATGTCGCCCGCGCCCGTCGTGTCCAGGCACGAGACGATGAAACCCGGCGAATAGTGAAAGCGCCCGTCCAGGAGCGCCAGCGAGCCGTAGGCGCCCAGCGTCATCGCCGCGCAACGCATGCCGTATTCGGTCTGCAGCCGGCGGAGCGCCTTCAACGGGTCGGTTTCGCCCGTCCAGCGTTCGGGGAACTCGCTGCTCGTGATGAGGTAGTCGACGTTCGGCAGAACGTCTTCGAAGCCCTTATAAATGGTGTCGACGTCGACCGTGACGGGAATCCCATGGCGGCGCGCGATGCGTGCGGCTTCGGCGACCAGCGGCGTGTCGTGACCGTCGATGTGCAGCAGGCCGGCGCACGTAATCATGTCGTCGCTCAGTTCCGAGGGCTCCATTTTGAGACAGTCGGGCCGGTTCCAGAAGACGGTCCGCTCGCCGGTGCGCTGGTCGATCACGATGTACGCCGACTGATTGGCGCAGTCCTTGCGAACCTGAACATGGTCCAGGTTGATGCCGGTCCCTTGCAGGCTCTCCCATTGCACGCGGCCCCGCTCGTCGTCGCCGATCGCGCCGATGTATTTGGTGCGCAAGCCGAGTTTGGCGCAGCAGACCATGGCGCTGGCCACCTGTCCCCCGGGACTGGTGATCTCCGAAGTGAAAGGCACTTTGCCGCCATAGGCCGGGAAATGGGGGATCAAGATCATCGTGTCGGTCGCGTTCAAACCGACGCCGACGACATCAAACTGAGCCAACGGAAGAGGCCTCCTGGAATAATCCACTTTCAGGATGGCACGGGGCGCAAGCGGCGTGCTCGGCGGAGTTCGACCCGACCATCACTTGCAGGAGTCTGCGGCGTCAGACTTTCATTTGAACGCACCGTAGCTCCGCGCCCCGGTCTCCACGAAGCGGCCGTTCCGCAATCGATAACCGACGCGGACCCAGCCCTCCGAACAGCAGTCGCCAATTTGTTTGCGCTCGTCCGAGAAGTCCAGTAAGAGTCGATGTTCGTGGATGGCGACCTTCACCAACCCGCCGTAGGCCCTCGAACCACTCCGCAAAAGCCCGAGGAGTTTCGGCGAACCGTCCGCGAGCGCGTAAATGAAGAGGTAATGCCAGTCCGCCGTTCCGCCAGTCTTGTACATGAGATCTACAGCGGCTTCTTCTCGCCCATCCCCGGAGAGATCTCCATAGGTGACGGAGATAAGTTCTACAAACGGCGCTGGGCTAAACTGTCGGGATTCCCCAAATTCGACTCTTCCATTCGCCAGACGAATGCTCCCTGTGGGGACTGCATCAAGCCACTTCCACGAGGGGGGCACGCCTCCGACAGACTTGGGCCAGCTATAGCTGAAGTTCTGGAAATCAATCTCGCGGATCGTGCTTGCGGCGAAGCTGTTTGCGAGCGAGACCAACAAGATGCCCACGCTAACGCGCCAAGCGGTCATTCCGCTATCCTAATCGCATTTCGCCAAGCGAACACTCGATTCTGCCATGCAGGCAAAAGGAAAACGAGCCTGGAGGTATCTACCAGCGCCCTGCGAGCTTACCGCTGCGGCATTTCGTACACGTAGATCGTGTACGGGTGGTTGTGCAGCTCCACCTTCTCGACCTTCGACGGCTTCCAGCCGCGCACTTTGAACTCGAGGGAGACCACGCGCGCGCCCGGCTTCAACTCGCGTTCGAGCTTGGGGCGGAGCGTATCGTTCGCTTCGGTCATCAGGTAGAGCGACACCACGTTGGCCGAACTCACGTCAACCGACATCATGTCGCCGGTGACAATCCGCACCTGATCCTGCAGACCCATACTCTCGGCCTGCTGGCGGGCCCGTTTGGCGAGCGCGTCCGACAATTCCACGCCGACCGCCTTGGCGCCGAAGCCCTTGGCCGCGGCCACGACAATGCGGCCGTCGCCGCAACCGAGATCGTAGAGTGTTTCGCCGCTGTGCAGACCGGCCGCCTCCAGCATCTTGTCCACCACGGAGATGGGCGAAGACACATAGGGCGCGAGCTTGCGCGGTTCCGCCGCCGAGCGCGGCGGTTGGATCCACCACGCCTGCGCCGCAACACCCCCCAGAATCAAGCCGAATATAAGTCCAGCTACACCCCTGCAGCTTCTACTCATGAACCCTTCCCCACCGCAGCGGAGACCGTTTCCCGCCGCTCCGCTTTGGATTTTACTACCTTCCCGACAAGCTCCGTGATCGCAAACCAGAGATCGCGCGGCTTCGAAATCGTGAATTCCTGCCCTTTCAGGAACCGCACCGCGCTGCTCAAGGCGTCGCGCCAGGGAGCCGCCTGCGGGCTCAAGTTGTAATTCAGATAGAAGACCGGAAGGTCCGTCCCCAGCGAGGATTTGAGCTTCTGCTCCGGAATCGTTTCTTCCATCAGCGTTTTCGGCCCCGCAATTACGTAGGCGTCCGGCTTGTCCGGCCCTTCGAGTTCGTTCGCCAGCAGATCGCCAAGGAACTCGGTGTCCGAGTGCTTCTGCGCGAGCCGCGTCACATCGACGCGCCCCAGGTGCAGCCCGCGTACAGCCTCGCCGATAGCCGGAAAGTCGATCTCCCTGACGCCGGTCTGGCGGTACAGAACCTTCTGCTCCTGCACATTGAACGCGACGATGGTGAAACGCCCGATACGCGGGTCGCGCTGCATGCAGCGCAGCACCGAAACCAGCGCGTCGGTGTCGCTATCCTGCAACGTCGCGGACTGCGCGTTCTGGGGAGCGAAATTGATCAGCACCTTCATGTTCAAACCGCTGTCGCCGTCGGCCCGCCGCAGGAATGGCTCCGCTTCAAACTGCTCGCGATCGGTCGGCGCAATTTCGCCCCTTTCGAGCGTCACGGCTACGCCCTTGTCCCGGGAACCGAGCGTTGCTTCGGAATCCCAGAACGTCGAGCACACCCGCTCACTCCGGTCGCGCATGAGCCAATCCACTTGGTACTTCCCTTCGCCCAGATCGAAGCTGCCCTGCAGGTAAGCATCGCCCCGGGCGTCGTCCTCAATAGGTGGGACGTTGAAACGCTGCACGAAGTAAACAGGAAAATCGGGTTTGGAGTCCTCGGTCACGCGGAAAACCACGGTCAGCAGGTTCTGGGTGCCGGATATCTCCTTGAGCGGCACGGAGATGTCATAGCCGGCGTGAAACCGCAAGTCGAAGCCGAGCACGGGCTTCTGGGGAGTCACAATACACGGCAGGTCCTTGCGCGGCTCGCGGGCTTCGAAAATCGCCAGGTCGGTCCCCATCAGGTTCGGCGTGCCGCCGGGACCGTTGAGCAAAGCTTGTCCGAAGGCCCCTGCGAGGCTGGCAGCGGCACACACAGAGGCGAATATAGTGCGAAAACAGGCACTTGAGACAAAACCGGGATGACGCCGCAGCAGCATCGCTATAGTCCTATGCGCCCATCTCGCCTGATCCATGCCGGCCTCCGGTGCATGGACCGGCGCGGTCCCAGCTAATTCGATTATCATGCGCTGCAAACGACTCAGGTTCAAGAGGCTTAGGCGCACGGATCAGCCTCCGGCACGGAGATCGTGATACGCTGCGGAGATATGGCAGGCCGTAGCGTCAACAAAGTCATTCTCGTGGGTCACCTCGGTCGTGACGCCGAGACCCGGTACACTCCCTCGGGGGTTGCAGTCTCCCAGTTCACCCTGGCGACAAACCGCCGTTGGAAGGATAACCAGACGGGCGAGTGGAAGGACGAAACCGACTGGCACAGAATCGTGCTCTGGCGGAACGAAAACCTGGTCCAGTATTTGACGAAGGGCAAACAGGTCTACATCGAAGGCAGCCTGCGCACGCGGAACTGGGACGACAAGGACGGGCAGAAGCGCTCCACGACGGAAGTGATTGTGGACGACATCATCCTGCTGAGCGGCCAGGGCGGCGGCGCCCGTGAAGGCTCGCCCGACGAGTCGCAGGAAAGCCGTCCGCGCGGACCGGTCTCCGCGCCGCGCCAGCAGGCCGCGCGTCCGGCCAGCTCGTCTCCCGCCCCGGCGGCGAATGGGCAGGCCGACGACTTCGGGCCGGGCATCACCGACGACGACGTGCCGTTCTAGGAGCGGGGACTCCGGCCATGAGCACCGCGCCAAGGCCGCTGTTTCCGTCTTTTCTAAATCTCGGGGGCGGCGCCATCCTGCGCGCCGCGCGGCCGGAAGATGCCGCCGCGGTTTTCGCTGTCGTTGACTCCAACCGCGAGCATCTGCGCGTGTGGCTGCCGTGGGTGGACGGATCCCAGACCGCGCAGGATACGCGTGCGTTTCTCGAACACGATACGGAGCTGAGCGCCCAGGGTCTGGGCGCGACATACCTCATCGTCGACGAGGGCTCGCTTGCGGGCCTGGCCGGGCTTCACAATATCGATACGGTCAATCGCTCGTTGATGATCGGCTACTGGCTGGCCAAACGCTGCGAGGGGCGCGGGCTGGTGACGCGCGCCTGCGACCGTCTGATCGAAGTGGCGTTCCACGAGTCCGGCTTCGAGCGCATCGTGATCCGCTGCGCCGTGGGCAACACGCGCAGCGCGGCGGTGCCGAAGCGGCTGGGCTTCGCGTTCGAAGGCATCGAACGGCACGGCCAGCGCTGGCACAACGGCTTTGCCGATCTCGAAATCTACAGCCGTCTGCGCGGCGACCGCTAAGCGTCGGCGAGCAAATCCAGCGCCGCCGTAATCTCGCTGTCGGCATGCCGGTCGCCGGTACGGCGCGCCGCTTCGATGCCGCGGGTGTAATAGGCGCGCGCGGCCTCGACATCGCCGTTGCCCTCCGCCACGCGGCCGGCCTGGAAGTAGCTCGACACCGCATCGGGGTCGAGGCGCACCGCCGCGTTGAACTCCGCCAACGCCGCTTGCGGATCGCCCGCGTTCGCGAGTTCCATGCCCAACATGAAACGCAGACGGCTGTCCGCGGGAGACTGCGCCACCAGGGCCTTGAGCGATTCGAGTCGCGCCATACCACCAGACTAACCTCGCCCGGCCCCAATCCGCGAGACCGGCGATGGTACCCTCTGAACTATGGAAGGACGTCCCGTCCGCGACTCGATGAGCGAAATCGCCGAATTCGCTCTGCCCACTTACTCGAACCCGCTCGGCAACGTGCTCGGCGGACGCATTATGCACCTGGTCGACTTGGCCGGCGCCACGGCGGCGATCCGCCATTGCCGCTGCGCGGTGGTCACGGCCTCGGTGGACTCGATGAGCTTCCTGCGCCCGATCAAGATCGGCCAGCTCATTACGCTCAAGGCTTCGGTCAACCGTGTTTTCCACACGTCGATGGAAGTCGGCGTGAAAGTCGTGGTCGAGGATCTGCACCGCGGCGTCGTCTACCATTCGAACTCGTCATACGTGACGTTCGTGGCGCTGGATGAGGACGGACGGCCGCGCCCGGTGCCGCCGGTGGTTCCGGAAACCGATGCGGAGAAACGGCGCTGGCGGGAAGCCGACGCCCGGCGTGCCCAGCGGCTCGCGCTGAAGCGCAAAGCGCTGGAACACGAATCGCACAATGACTGAGGCAAATTCTCAGAGACACTGTAGACCACGGATCGTTCGCAATGTTCAGGGGCTGAAGCCCTATCCCCTCCGGCACGGGACGGCACGACTGAAGTCGTGCCCTGATACGAGACCGATCCTCCTCAAACCTGCGCCCAGACGTGCAGCGCCCGTTACGAGGCGGAAATCGCGCCCACAATTTCGATATTTCAAACAAGCTGGACACCGGCAAGTCGACCCGGCGTGTGCAACGTATCGGCAGCAGTTGCGGAGCTGAACAGGCTGTCTGCTCCACCCCGCGGCGGGTGGTCCGGCGAGAGCGGGTTACGCTGACCCGGAAACAGGTCTGGCGCAGGGCGGCGGCGCAGGCTTACGCCTTGTACATGTACTTGATGAACGACTTGTAGATCAGCAGGTTCGGCTCGGTCTCCCGATTCACCTTGATGCAAGCCTTGTCGTACCACTCGATCACGCCGTGCAGAACTTCCCCGTCACGCAGAACGATGACCATCGGCGTCTTCGACTGCATCTGCTTGACGTAATAAAAATTCTCGGCGTTCGTTGTATCGGGCGGAGCTTGCTTCTTAACGACAGCGCGGTTTGCCGCCATGCCCTTGTCCTTCGCTTCAGACAATGGCGGGCGGATCAGGCGGCGGTTCGGGGACTCCACGTGCGTTTCCTTCCAATTGGGTGATGTACAGCCAACCAGCGCGTCGAGGCTGGGGACGCGTCTTTTATGCCCCTATTCTACGCACACCCGGCAAAAACGGGCAACCCTCGCTCCCGGCCCGGTGACAGCGGCGTAACGGCCCGCGGCGCCGCGGCGGAATAATCAAACGAGAGGTGCCACCGACCGCGCGGCGGCACATAATGAAGCCAACGGAACAGGCGGTCCCGCGGAACACGCACGCAAGCACCGCGAGGAGGCACAGATCCGATGTGACGCAAATGGAACTCTCAACTTGACTCATCATGGCGAAACGGCCTGATGGTATGATTCACGACACGGGAGTGAGCCTCCTTCATGCAACTTCGAGTTCTTTCATTCGTACTTGCCGGCGGAAAAGGAACCCGCCTCTACCCATTGACGAAAGAACGCGCCAAACCGGCGGTTCCTTTCGGGGGCCAGTACCGGATCATCGACTTCGTGCTCTCGAACCTGGTGAACTCGGGCATCCAGTCGATCTACGTGCTGATCCAGTTCAAGAGCCAGTCGCTGCTGCAGCACTTGCGCGACGGGTGGGAATTCTCGCCCATTCTTAAAGGGCAATACATCATCCCGGTTCCCGCCCAGATGCGCTCGCCCGCGGAGAACTGGTATCGCGGCACGGCGGACGCCATCTTCCAGAACGTCAATTTACTGGAACAGTCTGACCCGCACGTGGTCGCGGTCTTCGGCGCCGATCATATCTACCGCATGAACGTGCGGGAGATGATCGAGTTCCACGAACAGAAGCGCGCGCAGGCGACGATTTCGGCAATCCCCGTGCCGCGGGAGCTCGCCGGCGAATTCGGCGTGATCGAGACTGCGCCCAACGGCCGCGTGATCCGCTTTCACGAGAAGAATCCCGAGGCGCCCTCCATGCCGGGCAATCCGAGCATGGTTCTCGCTTCGATGGGCAACTACATCTTCTCCACGGGCCCGCTGCTGAAGTTCCTCTACGAAGACGCGCGGCTCGAAGACTCGTCGCATGATTTCGGGCGCGACATTTTGCCCAAGTGGGTGGAAAGCGGCGAGGTGTATGCCTACGACTTCGCGACGAACCACATCCCCGGCGACCCGGTCGGCGCGCCGATTTACTGGCGGGACGTCGGGACCATCGACGCCTACTACGATGCGAATATGGATCTGCGCGCCGTGGCGCCGCTGCTGAATCTGTATAACCGGCAGTGGCCGACGCGCACCGCAACGTACGACGATCCGCCGGTGAAATTCACCTTCGACGAGGAAGGACGCCGCGGCAGCGCCATCGACTCGATCGTCAGTTCCGGCTCGATCCTCTCGGGTGGCATGGTGCGCAACTCGGTGCTGGGCCGCAACGTGCGAGTCCACGCGGGCTCGGTGATCGAAGACTCGATCGTTTTCGACAACTGCAACATCGGACGGCGCTCGAAGGTCCGCCGCGCGATCCTCGACAAGAACGTTTCGCTGCCCGACGACACGATCATCGGCTTCGATCCGGCGGCCGACCGGAAACGGTATCACGTTACCGATAGCGGCATTGTGCTGGTCGAAGGCCGCCGGTCCCGCGTGCCGGTCAGCAGCATTCAGATTTAGGCGTGCTCAAACCCGATGTCACGGCCGGCCGGTGTGCCGGCTGTGATATCGTCGGGGCGTAATGCGCCCTGTCATCCTGTCCTTCCTGCTTGCCGCCGCGTCGCTTTCTTCAACGCTCGCCGCGCCGCCCGCGTCGCGTGTTGCGAACCCGGCGCAGCGTCAGACGGTGTCCGCGGAAAACACGTTCAGTTGGGTTCTGGAGAACTTCGCCAAGCCGCCCGCGGCCTATTCGACCATGCCGTTCCTGGTGTGGAACGGAGAAGTGTCCGAGCCGGAGATCGACCGCCATCTGAAGGCCTTCCAGGCGCAAGGCATCCGCGGCTTCTTCATCCACCCGCGTTACGGCATGATCACCGACTACCTGTCGCCGCGCTGGTTCGACGTAATCGGCTACACCGTGAAGCGCGCTCGCGAACTGGGCATGGAGGCGTGGCTCTACGACGAGAACTCGTTCCCCAGCGGCTTCGCGGGCGGCCACGTAAACGAAGAGATGCCCGCGTCGTGGAACCAGGGCGCGGGTCTCGTCCCGGTGCAGCAGGCGCGCCTGCAGCCCGACGCCGCGAAGCATTACGCAGTCATCCTGCGCCGCAATGGCGCGGCCTGGGAAGACATCACGGCGCACGCGAAGGACTGGACCGGCAAGGACGGGGAGTTCACGCTTTACGAGATCGCCTATTACCCGCGCACGGCCTGGTACGCCGGCTGGTCGTACGTCGATTTGATCCATCCCGGCGTAACGCAGAAGTTTCTTGACGTCACGATGCCCGGCTATGAGCGCGCGATAGGTTACGCCTTCGGCAAGACGATGCCTGGCATCTTCACGGACGAGCCAAACATCGAGCCGCCCACGGCGCAGTCGGCGCGCTGGACGCCCGACCTGTTCGAGCAGTTCAAGCTTCGCCGCGGCTACGATCTGGCGCCTGTGCTGCCCGCGCTGTGGGAAGAGACCGGCGACTGGAAGAAGGTTCGTCACGACTATTACAGCGTGCTGCTCGACCTCTTCATCGAGCGCTGGAGCAAGCCGTACTCGGAGTACACGGAGAAGCACAACCTGAAGTGGACGGGCCATTACTGGGAGCACGGCTGGCCGAGTCCCTCGAATGGACCCGACAACATGGCGATGTACGCCTGGCACCAGCAGCCCGCCATCGACATGCTCTTCAACCAATTCGCCGAGGGCGTAAACGCCCAGTTCGGCAACGTGCGCGCGGTGCGCGAGCTGGCCTCGGTGGCGAACCAGATGGGCCGCCGCCGCACGCTGAGCGAGACTTACGGCGCGGCGGGTTGGGAACTGCGCTTCGAGGACATGAAGCGGCTGGGCGATTGGGAGTACGCGCAGGGCGTCAACTTCATGAACCAGCATCTGAGCTACTCGACGCTGGTGGGCGGACGCAAATACGACTTCCCGCAATCGTTTGGCGAGCACGATCCGTGGTGGGACCAGTACCACGTGCTGGCGAACTACTTCGCGCGCCTGTCCGTGGCCGTCGCCTCCGGCGAAACGCGCAATGACACGCTGATCCTGGAACCGACGACGTCGGCGTGGATGTATGCGTCACGGCCCGACGCGAGCCCGCGCATGCTGGAGATCGGCAACGCATTTCAGCAGTTCCTCAACGCTCTTGAGGCGCGCCAGATCGAGTACGACCTGGGCGATGAGCGGCTGCTGCGCGAGTTTGGCCGGAACGAGGGCGCACGCCTCGCGATACAGCATCGCGCTTATTCGCGCGTGGTGCTGGCGCCCGGCACGGAGAGCCTCGACCGGTCGACCGTCGCTTTGCTGGAGAAGTTCCTGGCGGCTGGCGGCGCCGTGCTTTCGTTCGTCGAGCCGCCGCGGCTGGTGGATGGAGCGGCGTCAGACGCGCCCGCCGCACTCGCGAAAAAGTATGCCGTGCGTTGGAAGCGGCTCGACGCGCCGGAGCAGTTGGCGGCCTCTGGCGTGGCGTCGCTCGGGCTGGAGAAGGCCGCGGGCGGCAAGCTGTTCCACCTGCGGCGGCACCTGGACGGCGGCCAGATTGTCTTCCTGGTGAATTCGAGTCTCGAAGAAGACGCGCGCGGAGCGTTCGATGCGCCGGGACGCTACGTGCAGAAGATGGACGCCTTCACCGGCGCGTTCACGCCGTATCCGTGGCAACCGGCGAAGGGCAGGTCCGCCGCGGCAAATGCGCGCATCGGCTTCGATCTGCCGCCCGCGGGCAGCCTGCTGCTGTACATCTCGCAAAAGGGCGTCGCCGCCGCCCCGCCCGCCGCGGCGCGGCATCGCGCGGAAACGCCGGTCGCGCCCGCCGGGCCGCTCACGGTTCGCACGCTCTCACCAAACGTCCTGAAAATCGATTACCTCGACCTGAAGCTGGCGGGCAAGGAAGAGCGCGGCGTGTACTTCTTCAAAGCGCAGGAGGAGATCTTCAAACACTACGGTTTCGACGGCAACCCGTGGCTGTCGACGGTCCAGTACAAGACGGAGATCCTCGACAAGGATCATTTCCCCGATGACTCCGGTTTCGAAGCGTCGTTCCATTTCCAGGTCGCGTCGGGCGCTGACACGCAGAGCATGCAGGCCGTGGTTGAGCGGCCGTGGTTGTGGAAGGTGCTGATCAACGGCGCGGAAGTGAGTTCGCCGGACGGGGCGGCATGGATCGATCCGGACTTCGGCCGCTACACGATCGGCGCCAGGACGCACGCGGGCGACAACGTGCTGACGCTGATGGCGCAGCCCTTCACCGTACATCACGAGTTGGAGCCGGTCTACATCCTCGGCGATTTCGGCGTGCAGCCCGAAGCGCGCGGCTGGAGCATCGTCCCGGCGGCGGCGTTGACCACGGGCGCATGGAAGGCGCAGGGCCTGCCGTTTTTCAGCGACAAGGTCAGCTACACGCGGCACTACACGCTGCAGGCAGGCGAGCACGCCATCGTGCGGCTGGGCCGGTGGTGGGGTGCGACGGCGGAAGTGCGTGTGAACGGCCGGAGCGCGGGCACGCTGGTGAGCCGGCCGTGGGAGATCGACATCACGCCGTACGTGAAGAGCGGCGACAACGCCGTGGAGGTAATCGCCTACGGCAGTTTGAAGAACGTCTTCGGCCCGCACCATGGCAAGATCAATCGCGGGCTGGTGACGCCATGGAGCCATCGCAGCGCCCCAGCCACGCAGCCCGCGGGCGCGGCGTACGACCTGGACGGTTACGGCCTGCTGGAAGAGTTCAGCGTACTCGCGCAGCGGTAACAAGCGCGGTGGAGTGGTTCTCCGCCAGTGGGGCGGCTCTCCCGAGCCGCGCGGGACCTCCAGGCCCCGCTCCGGAAAAGTCGCGTGCGCTCGAGCAGGGCCGTTCCGAAGGCGATCGCGCAAACGCACGCCTTGCTGGCGCGCGCCCGGCGCAACATTGAAAAACAAAAGGCCGTGCGAACGTTTTTCCGTCCGCACGGCCTTTGGATTTGTGCAGCGGACGCCGAAGCGTCCGCGTCCGCGCGGGCTCTCCAGAGCCCGCTGCAATTGGTTGCGGGGCCTGGAGGCGCCGCGCGGCTCTGGAGAGCCGCTCCACAACAGCTATTTCGATGGCGCAGCCACCGGAGCCGCGCCCGTTGCCGGCGCGCCGCTCCACTCGGGCGTCTTCAGATTCCAACCGCCGCCCAGCGCCTGATAGAGCTGGACGATCACCAGCCGGCGGTTGAATTCGGTCTGCGCCAGAGCGTTCTCGGCAGGGAACAACTCCTGCTGCGCCTGGAGCACTTCGTAGTAGCTCGCCTTCCCGCCCCGGTAGCGCTCCGTGGAAATCTCCACCGCCTGCCGGCCGGCTTCGACGGCCTGGATTTGTTCGGCCCGGATCGCTTCGAGCCGCTGGCGCGTGATGAGTGCGTTGGAAACGTCGCGGAAGGCGCCCAGCGCAGTCTGTTCATACTGCAGCTTGGCTTCTTCCCAGGCCGCAATCGCCTGGCGCTTCTTCGACTTCAAGGACCCACCCGCGTACAACGGGCCCGTGGCCGAGGCGGCGAGGCTCCAGACACTGTTGACGCCCTTGGTAAAGTCTTCGAGCGGGCTGCTCATCCGGCCGAACAGACCAGTCAAGCCGATGGTGGGGAAAAAGGCCGCAGTGGCGATGCCCACCTGGGCATTGGCCGCGCGGACGGCCTGTTCCGCCTGCAACACGTCGGGACGCCGCTCCAGCAAAGTAGAAGGCAGCCCCACGGGGACCTCCGGCGGAAGCAACTGTCCGGCGAGTTTGGCGTTGCGCTGGATCGTCCCCGGCGTATTGCCGAGCAACAGATTGATCTCGTTTTCCTGGAGCGCGATGCGGCGCTCCAGCTCCGGGATCTGCGCGTTGGTGGTCGCGAGCGCGGCCTGGGCGCGGGTGGTCTCCAGACGCGACGCCGTGCCGCCCTGCAACCGCTCGTCAAAAACCTTCAGGCTGCCGTTAAGCGATTCCGCGGTGCGCTGGGCGATGTCCAGTTGCAGGTCGAGTTCGAGCAGCTCATAGTAGCCCTGCGCGACGTTGCTGACCAGCGACAGCAGCACGGCGCGGCGGCCCTGTTCGGTGGCCACGTATTCCGCGAGAGCCGCTTCGTTCATATGGCGGATCTTGCCCCACAGGTCGAGGTCCCATTGCGCCTCGATGCCGGCCAGGCCGGTGCCCTGCGTGTGACCGCCGTTGAGTCCGGCGGCGCCGGCGGCTTCGTTTTTGCCGCCGCTGACGGCGCCTTCGTAACCCGCGCCGGGGAGGTACTGCGAGCGCGCCTGCGCCGCCAGTTCCCGTGCCTGTTCCACGCGGGTCGCGGCGACGCGCAAGTCGAGGTTATGCGCAATGGCCGTGCGGACCAGGCCTTGCAGCGTCTGGTCCTGGAAGACTTCCCACCACGGCAGATCGGCGATGGAAGCGTTCTGCGCCGCGCCCTCCTGGCCGCGGAAGGTATCCGGAACCGTGGCCTTCGGCGGCGTGTATTTGGGGCCGACGACACAGCCCGCGAGCAGGGCCAGCGAGCCCAGCGCAATGGGCAAATTAATCTTACGCATTAGGAGTGCTTCCTTCCTGCACGTGCCGCCCCTCGGGCTTGGCGCCGCCCATCCGTTCCATCAGATAGAAGGTGACGGGGATCAGAAGCACGGCAATGCCGGTCGCCGCCAACATGCCGCCGATCACGCAACTGCCGACTACCTTGCGCGCGATCGCGCCCGAACCGGAGGCAACCGCCAGCGGCACGCAGCCGAGAATGAAGGCGAACGAGGTCATCAGAATCGGGCGGAGGCGGAGCTTGGCGGCCGCCAGCGCCGCGTCCATCAGGCTCATGCCGGATTCGTAACGCACCTTGGCGAATTCGACGATCAGAATGGCGTTCTTCGCCGCCAGACCGATCAGCATCACCAGGCCGATCTGCGCGTAAACGTCGTTCGTCATCCCGCGCACCCAGAGCGCGGCCATGGCGCCCGCCGCCGCGATCGGCGTTCCGAGCAGCACGCTCATGGGCAGCGTCCAGCTTTCATAGAGCGCCGCCAGAATCAGGAATACGAAGATCAGCGACATGCCGAAAACGGCCAGCGGCGAGATGCCCTTCTGGGCCTCCTGCTCCTGGAAGGACATGCCCGAGTAGTCAAAGCCCATATCGCGCGGCATCGTCTGCTTGAACACGTCCTCCATCGCCTTCATCGCCTGGCCCGAACTGTAGCCCGCGGCCGGCGTGGCATAGATCTGGGCGCTGCGGAACAGGTTGTAGCGCTGCGTGAATTCGGGGCCCGTGATGGTCTCCATGGTCGTCAGAGCGGACAGCGGGACCATCGTGCCGGCGTTGTTGCGCACGTAGAACTGGCCGACGTTATCGGCGCGCGTGCGGTCCTCGCCCTCCGCCTCCACAAAGACGCGCCACTGGCGGCCGAAGCGGTTGAAGTAGTTGACGAACGAGCCGCCCATGAAAGCCTGCATCGTCTGGTAGACGTCGCCGACGGCAACGCCCTGGGCGATCGCCTTGTCGCGATCGACCCGCGCATAGACTTGCGGGACGGCGGGCAGATAGGTGGTATTCAAAGTGGCCAACTCGGGCCGCTTGCGCACCGCCTGCATGTAGGTCTGCAGATTCTCGGTCAGATAAGACAGATCCTTGCCCGCGCGGTCTTCCAGCACGAAGCTGACGCCGCCGGACGCGCCGACGCCGGGGATGGCGGGCGGCATGACCGAAAATGCAATGCCCTGCGGCAGCCGGGAGAACTGCATGCTGAGTTGGCGGGACAGCGCCGCGGCCTGCTCTTCGGGCCGTTTGCGTTCGTCCCAATCCTTCAGCCGCACGAAGAACGTCGCGTTGTATGTGCTCGCGCCGCCGCCCAGCATGTTGAAGCCGGTGATGTTGGTATAGGTATCGATGGACGGGATCTTCGCCAGCGCCTGCTCCATCAGGTTGCTGACCTGCTGGGTGCGTTGCAGCGACGAAGCGTTCGGCAGTTGCAATGACAGAATCAGGTAGCCGTTGTCCTCTTCGGGCAGGAAGCCCGAGGGCAGCCGCAATCCCATCCAGGCGCAAAAGGCGGCGCAGCCGCCGAGCACGACCAGCGCGATGGCCGACTTGCGGATCAACGCGTGGCAGACATTGACGTATTCATTCTTGCCGCGCTCGAAGAGCCGGTTGAATTCGCGGAAGAAGGGCGCCAGTGGGCCTTTCAGTTCGGTCTTGTGACGCAGCAGCAGGCTCGACAGCGCCGGGCTCAAGGTCAGCGCGTTGAACGCCGAGATGACGACCGACACGGCGATGGTCACGGCGAACTGCTGGTACAGGCGTCCGGTGATGCCCGGCACGAAAACGGTCGGGACAAAGACGGCCGCCAGAATGATGGCGATGCCGATGACCGGTCCCGAGACCTCTTCCATGGCCTTGAAAGAAGCGTCGCGCGGCGACATGCCTTCTTCAATGTGATGCTGCACGGCCTCGACAACAACGATCGCGTCATCCACCACCAGCCCGATGGCCAGCACCAGGCCGAACAACGACAACGTGTTGATGGAGAAGCCGAGCACCGGGAACAGAATGAATGTGCCGATCAACGAAACAGGCACAGCCAGCAACGGGATCAGCGTCGCGCGCCAGTCCTGCAGGAAGAGGTACACCACCAACGCCACCAGCAGCAGCGCGATAAACAACGTCTCGACGATTTCCCGAATACCGGCCGAAACGGCCTGCGTCGTATCGAGCGAAACCATGTAATCGACGTCGTCGGGGAAGCTCGCCTTGAGTTTCTCCATCAGGTTCCGCACGCCCTGGGCGGCGTCCAAAGCGTTCGAGCCGGGCAACTGGAAGATCGGCATGACGGCGGCCGGCATGCCGTTGATGCGGCCGGTGAAGCCGTAGGTTTCGGCGCCCAACTCGATGCGCGCCACGTCCTTCAACCGCAGCACCGAGCCAGTGCGATCGGCGCGAATGACGATGTTGCCGAACTCCTCGGGCGTGAGCAGACGGCCTTGCGCACGCACGGTGTAGGTGAATTCCTGGCCCGGCGGCGCCGGCTCGCTGCCGATCTGGCCGGCCGGGTTCACGGTGTTCTGCTGCTGCAGCGCGCGGGCGATCTCGGGCACGGTCACCTGCAGTTTCGCCAACTGGTCCGGTTTGACCCAGATGCGCATGGCGTAACGGCCGCCGTACACCTGCACGTCGCCGACGCCGGGCACACGCGCGAACTGATCCACCAGGTTGATGTAGGCGTAGTTCGACAGGAAGTTGCGGTCGTGCGTACCCTTCGGCGAGTAGATCGAGAACATGATCAGCGGCGACGCGGACGCCTTGCGCAGCGTGATGCCGTAGTTCGCGACATCGGCCGGCAACTGCGTGACAGCGAGCGATTCGCGCATCTGCGTAAGAATCAGGTCGATGTTCGGATCGGTTTTGACGCCGAACGTCAGCCCCAGGCTCATCATGCCGTTGTTCGAGTTCGTGGACATCATGTAGGACATGTTGTCCACGCCGCTCATCTGCTGCTCGATTGGCGCGGCCACGGATTGCTCGACGGTCTGGGCGTCAGCGCCCAGGTATGTGGCGCTTACCTGAACCACGGGAGGAACGATGTCGGGATACTGCGCGATCGGCAGCATAAAAAGCGAGATCGCGCCGATGATGACGGTGAGGATCGCGATCACGATCACCACGATCGGGCGATTGATAAAGAATTTCGACATCCGTGCTACTTAGCCCCCGCCTTCTGGGTGAAGGGAACCGGATGGACGGGGACGCCTTCACGGACCTTCTGCGTGCCTTCCACAATCACCTTGTCGTTGGGCGACACGCCTTCAAGAACCACCCAGAGACCGTCAATCCGGTCACCGAGCGTCACCTTGCGGATGTGGGCGACATTGTCGCCGCCGACGGTGGCGACCTGATAGCTGCCCTGTAGTTCGGTCACGGCGCGCTCAGGCACCAGAGTCGCATTCTTGCGCGTGGACAACACAGCGCGCACGCGGCCGTATTGGCCGGGACGCAGGAAGTTACCCGGGTTCGGGAACAACGCGGCGGTGCGCAGCGTGCCGGTGCCAACATCCACCTGGCGGTCGGCCATGAAGAACGTGCCCTTGTGGCCGTAGACCGAACCGTCGGCGAGCACCAGTTCCAGCTTGCCGGACGTATTGCGCGCGGCGGTTTGCAGCGGACTGTCGTGATCCAGATATTCCTGCTCGCTGACCGTGAAATAGGCCTTGATCGGGTCCACGGTGGAAACCGTCGTCAGTTCCCCGCTGGTCGGCGAAATCAGGTTGCCTACCTGCGCCTTGGCCAGACCGGCGATGCCATTGATCGGCGCCACGATCCGCGTAAAGCCCAGGTTCAATTCGGCGTTTTCGACGGCCGCCCGTGCGGAGACGATCGCCGCCTTGGCCGATTCGATCGCCGCCTCGGCGGACTTCACCGCCGCGGCCGCTTCAAGCTGGCTCTGCACGGCGTTGTCCAGTTCTTCCTGGCTGATGGCCTTCGTCTTGGCCAGCGGCGTATAGCGTTGCACGTCCAGGTTGGCCTTGCCGAGGCGCGCCTTGTTCTGCGCCAGATTGGCATGCGCCTGCTGCAGGTTGCCTTCCGCCTGGGCCAGACTGCCCTTCGCCAGATTCAGCGCCGCCTGGAAGGGGCGCGGATCGATTTCGAACAGCAACTGGCCTTTGTGGACCACGGAGCCTTCCGTGTAATTCTGTTTCAGCAGATACCCGGAGACCTGGGCCCGGATCTCCGCGTTGACGCGGCCGTCGAGCGTGCCGATCCACTCCTTGGTGATGGGGACGTCGCGAACGGTAACGGGCGCGACTTCCACCTCGGGCGCGGGCATCGTCATCGCCGCGCGCTGCTGCTGGCAACCCGCCAGGAAGAGTGCCGGAACCACCAGAACTGCGGCGGAGAGAAGTGCGCTGCGCACGTTCGTCCGCCTGCCTGCAATTTCAACGTGGGACACGCTACCGTGTATCCCGCCACGTTGGTAGAGATCATTGAACTGCATATAAATTCCTAGAGAACTTCTTCCAGCGCTTAGTTTCACGTGCACCCGGTTGCGAAGGCTTTCCAATCCCGGCGCGCAGCGGGCACGGTCTCACGCGACGAGCCCCGGCGGCGCCGGGAGCGACACAGCGATTCGCTTCTCGCCGGCGTCCGTCCATGAAGATAGCACAAGGAAGGCGAACACCGCGAGCATTTAGGTTAAGCGAATCTTAATTACTTGGTACCTTCAATTGTAGCCAAGCTACTTCGCGATAGTGGCGCGCCCCGGCGGCGTACTGTAAATCTTTGTGAAGACGGCCGCTACCCAGCCTGATCCGGCATCCCCGGAAAGCATCGGGCACAGATAGAATCAAAACGCCATGACTCGAACGCTGCTTTCCTTATTTGCGGCGGCCGCGATCCCGCTGTTCGCGCAACCCGCCGCCCCGGTGGTCTCCCCCGAAGTCTCCGCCGATCACCACGTCACTTTCCGGTTCAAAGCGCCCAATGCGCAGGCGGTGCTGCTCGCGCTGGAAGGCTCCAGCAAACCCGTGCCGATGCAGAAAGACGACAAGGGCGTATGGAGCCTGACCACCGAGGCGCTGGAGCCCGACTACTACGGCTATTCCTTCATCGCCGACGGCGTCTCCTTGATGGATCCGAACAATCCGGGCATCAAGCCGAACCTGATTGCGCCGCAAAGCGTGGTCCACGTACCCGGGCCGCCGTCGACGCCGTGGGAAGTGAATGACGTGCGGCACGGCGTCGTCCACCATCAGTTCTACAAGTCGGGCATCATCGGCGACGAACGCGATTACTACGTCTACACGCCGGCCGGCTACGATCCGAAGGCGAAGAAGCCGTACCCGGTTTTCTATCTGCTGCACGGCTTCAGCGACGACGCGAGCGGCTGGACCGCGGTGGGCCACGCGAACGTCATCCTGGACAACCTGATCGCGCAGGGCAAGGCCAGGCCGATGGTGGTCGTGATGACACTCGGCTACGGCGCGCCGGAGATCGTCACCGGCGGCTGGACGGGCGTCCGCGATCCGAACATCGGCAAGCGCAATCGCGAACGGTTCCGCGACGCGCTGCTCGCGGAAGTGATGCCGGCCGTGGAGAAGGACTACAACGTCTCGAAAGATCGCACGCTGCGGGCGATCGCGGGTCTTTCCATGGGCGGCGCCGAGTCGCTCTTCACCGGACTGAACGCGCTCGACCGCTTCGCTTATGTCGGCGCCTTCAGCGCGGGCGGCGGCGATCATGACTACAGCGCGGAATACCCCAAGCTGGACGCGTCGGCGAACGCGCAGCTGAAGCTGCTCTGGATCGCCTGCGGCACGGAGGACCGGCTGATCGAGCCGAATCGCAAGTTCATTGAATGGCTGAAGTCGAAGGACATCCACGTGACAGCCGTGGAAACGCCGGGCATGCACACCTGGATGGTCTGGCGGCGCAATCTGTCGGTCTTCGCGCCGATGCTGTTCCAGGACGCGAAATAGGACCCAAGACTGTGGACGCCGCTCCGCGAACGGGGCGGCCGTCCACGGCCGCGCGGGCTCTCCAGAGTCCGCCAGTAGAGCCATTTTGTGTCGCGCAAACAAAGAGTTTTGCGCAGCGGCTGACACGGAGTCCGCATGGCCCTGCGGTCCGCGAAAAGTGATGAAAGTCATCCGTCCTGGCGCCGCGAGGTGAGGGCTACACATAACCGATTTTGTTTCTATAACTTCGGCCCGTATGCCGACTCGTCGGGATGGATGGCTTTCAACGGAGCGGGCGCCGATACGTCTAGGCGCACGTTTGCGCAGGATCGTTTCCGTATCAGGGCACGACTTCAGTCGTGCCGTCCCGTGCGGAGAGGAGTTGGGTTTCAGCCCCTGACGATGGCGAAACCGGCGCGTAATGCCGACCCGAAAAACGTCCTGATCTCATCTCGCACGTTCTTCGCCACCACCAGAACCAGCGAAGGCCGCAATTTGCTGCAGTCGGAGCGCAACGCCACATTGCCGATCGACGTGCTGCGCTCCTACGTGCGGGCCAGGAAGTTTTTGCTGCACGATTTTGTCGTTATGCCGGATCATCTGCACGTGCTGTTGACGGTGGGCGCAGGCATGACGATCGAGAAGGCCATGCAGTTCATCAAGGGCGGATTCTCTTACCGTTTGAGGAAGGAGCACGGCTGCTCTGGTGAGGTCTGGCAACGCGGCTTTTCCGAGTCCCGGGTAGAAGATCAAAGCAGTTTTGCGAAGCACCGCGAGTACATCGCGGCGAACCCGGTGAAGGCGGGCTTGGCCGACGCGCCCGACGAGTATCCGTATTGCTTTACGTATCTGGCTAAGAAGAAAGCAACAGGGGCTGAAGCCCAGGAGGAAGGGCGCTCGGATGGCACGACTGAAGTCGTGCCCTGATACGTTTCGTGTGCTGGCAAGACGTGCAGACGAGCCGCTTGCTTGAAACGCAGAACCTGCGGGCGCGGGGCTTCCATCTCGCAATTGGCACCGATACGTTGCGCGTGCGGGTTCGACGCGCAAACGCGCAGTTTGCTTGAAATGCAGAAACTGTAGGCGCGGGGTTCGGCTCCGCAAGATCGCAAGCTATCAGCGGCCGGTAGTCGTCTCTACGCAACGTCAACGTGCCGGGCCGTACCGGCGCTGACGGCCAGGCCGGTCAGCACCACGACGACCGCGCCAATGACGTTGAACCAGAGGAAGCCGATGTTCGTGAAGGACTTCGCGGCGAAAATTGCCGCCTCGCCCGCCAGCACGCCCCAGAATGCGCCGGTGCCGTTCACGCGCTTGAAAAAGAACGCCAGCGTGAAGACGCCGAGCAGTCCGCCGTAAAACCACGAGCCCACTTTGTTGACCGTCTCAATCAGCGCGCCGGCGCCCTTCAAATACTGCGCCGTGATCACAGCGTACACGCCCCAGAACGCCGTCGCGAGGCGCGAGACGAGCAGGTAATGCCCGTCGCTCGCGCCACTGCGAATGAAGCGTTTGTAGATGTCGATCACGGTCACCGTCGCCAGCGAGTTGATCTCCGCGCTGATCGTGCTCATGGCCGCCGCGAAGATGGCCGCGATCAACAGCCCGACCAAACCCATCGGCATGTAGCGCGTGACGAAGGTCAGAAAGATGTAGTTGGTGTCCGCGCCCGCGACGCCCGTGCGCGCCGCGACCAATTGCGCGGCGTCGTGACGCGCGGCGTCGAGTTGTTTCTGCGCTGCGTCGAAGCCCGCCTGATGCGGCGCAAGCGCGGCGGCGCGGCGCGCTTCCCAGGCCGCCGTGAACTTTTGCTGCGCCAGCTTGCCCGCCGTGGAGTGGCGGACCTGCTCCCAGGCGCTCGCGTGGAAGATGACCGGCGGCTGCACGAAAACGAAGAAGACGAAGACCAGCGCGCCGATAAACAGCACGCTGAACTGCATCGGGATTTTCGCAATCGCATTGAACAGCAGGCTGAGCCGGCTCTGCGCAACGCTCTTGCCCGTGAGATAGCGTTGCACCTGGCTCTGGTCGCAGCCGAAGTAGGCGAGCGAGAGGAACATGCCGCCGATGAGCCCGCTCCACAGGTTGTACTGGTCGTTCAGGTCGAACTTCAGCACCAGCGGATTCAGCTTGTGCGCCGCGCCCGCGATGGCCACGGCGTCGGAGAAATGCACGTAGGGCGGCAACAGAAACAGCGCCGTGAGAAACGCCGCAATCAGCCCCGACGTGAGGATGATCATGTGCAGGAACTCGGTCCACGTGATAGCCGTGATGCCGCCCTTCACCGTGTAGATCACAATGATCGTGCCCATCACCGTCGTCGTGATCCACTCGGGCCAGCCCAGGATCACGGTCATCACCACGGCTGGCGCCGCCAGCGCAATGCCCACGCCGAGGCCGCGCTGGATCAGAAACACCGCGCCCACCAGCGCGCGCGTCTTGGCGTCGAAACGCTGCTCCAGATACTCGTACGCGGTGTAAACCTTCGTGCGGTGATAGATGGGCACGGCGACGGCGGAGATGAGGATCATCGCCAGCGGCAGTCCGAAATAGAACTGCACAAAGCGCATGCCGTCGACGTAGCTCTGGCCGGTGGTCGAGATGAAAGTGATCGCGCTTGCCTGCGTCGCCATGATGGACAGCGCCATGGCGTACCAGGGCATCTGTTTATTGGCGAGGATGAAACGCTTGGTGGTTTGCGCGCCGCGGCTGCGCCACAGCCCGTAGGCAATGACGGCGGTGAGCGCCAGCACCATGACCAGCCAGTCGATGGGCCTCACCGGTTCAGGCTCCGGGTGAACACGCCGAACAGTGCGATCAGGGTGACGAGATAGAGCGCGATGGCAAGGTACACGCGCCGCCACGTACCCAACAACGGCGGCGGCTCGTCCGGGCCGCCCTCAGGCATCGGATTCGTCTTCTGCTGATCCATCGTGCTCCCTTGGTGGCTACACACTACTTCAACGCGGCGCTTTCCCCGCACTCACCAGATTCGCAAAAATCCGCAGCGCGCCCGGCACGCCGGCCGGAAGTTGGCGGAACCAGGAATAGCTCGTGTAGATGTACACCCCCTGGCCGTAGCGCGTGTACAGGATACCGCCGGGCAGCGGCTTCTCGCCCGGATCGGCGGTGGCGATCACCGTCTTGTATTGCGCGTCCCACGCGGAAGGAAAATAGAGCCCGCGTTCCTGCACCCAGCCGTCGAAATCGGCGGGCGCGATCTTGTTGGGGAAATTGAGCAGCGGGCTGGCCGCGTCCAGAATCTCCACCGGCGCCTCTTCCACCGTCACGCGGTTGCGGCTGATGGTGATGGGATACGGACCGGCGGAGGCGAGCTGGCTCGCCGGCGTGCCGAAACCTTCGAGCACGTTGTACTGCACCACCAGCGTTCCGCCATGCTCGACGTAGTTCATCAGGCGTTGATAACTGGCGTGCAAATCCGTCCGCAGGTTCAACGCGCGTACGCCGACAACGATGGCGTCGAACTGCGCCAGAGCGCCATTCGCCAGCTCCGGCGTATCCAGCAGATCGACGTCGCAGCCGAGTTGCCGCAGCGTCTCCGGCACTTCGTCGCCGGCGCCCATGACGTAACCAATGTGCTTCGCCGCGATCTGCACGTCGGCGCGCACCACCGGCGTTTCGGCGGGCGACTGAATTGTCTGTTGCGGGAAGTGCTCATAGGCCAAGCGCACGATACCGGCATCGACATCGCCGCCCGCAATCTTCGCCACCGCACGCAGCGTGCCGTGGTCATGGCTGCCGTCCGGCGTCACCCGGAAAGTGACGCGCGCTCGCTCGCCGGCGGCCATCGCTTCCAGGGGCTGCGCTAGCGGTTCGACTTTCCAACCCTCCGGCGCCTGTAACTCGACGCGGCCTGCGTCCACGGCCGTATTCGACATGACGCCAGCCTCGACCGTGCGCGGCTGGCCGTCGAGAAAAACGAGCGCCGCGGAAGGCACGTCGAGCGAAACGCGCGGCACGATGACGAACGGCTGCGTCATCTCGCCCCGCACGTGATCGGAGAAACGGTGCGCCACGGGGCGCGTGAGTTCGAGCGTCTGGCCGCCGGTCCGCACCTGGATCCGGCAACGCAGCACGGGCGGGTTCTCGGCCAGCCCGAGCAGATCGCGGTCGCGCACATCGTAGCGCGAGCCCGCCGCCGGATAGCGCAGCCAGTACGGTTGCGTGGGCCGCTCGCCATCCGGAATGCGGTAACGCGCTTGCGCGGTCTTCGGCTCGTTGAAGGGCAGCTCGCCGGGCGCCGTGAAAGTGGGCAGGTCCGGCATGGTTCCCGGCTGACCCTCCAGCTTCGCGCTCACGACGGACGCCGGAAAGCGCGTGCGGTTCACCGCCGTAAGTTCAAGCGCGATGTCCGTGCCGGGCGCCGCTTCGGCGCGGTCCACGGAAACATCCACCCACAGGCCCAAGGCCTGCGCGATCGTCTCGTCGATCTCGTTCAACTTCAGACGCGCTTCCGGATCGTCGATTGCCGCAATCAGCTCGCGCGCCTTCAACAGCGCCGGCACGGCCGTGGAAGAATCGTCCGGCTTGAGTGCGCGCAAGGCTTCCAGCAACGCCGCATCCACGGCCGCGCCGCCGGCAAACCGGTTCCAGGTCGCATCGACCCCGTCCAGAAAATCGTGTTCCATCGGCGCGCCCTCGACGGCGACCATCGTCACCGGCGCGGCGCCCTTCGTCTCGGCCCAGCCCTGGCCCTGGCTGCGATGCTGCGTGCGGCTCCACGCGCCCAGCTCCGCGTACGAAACGCCGAGCGCGGAATTGTATTCGCCAGTGTCGATCAGCACCTCTTTCGAATTCGGATACATGTCCCGCGCGCGGCCGAAGAACGTATTCCAGACGACGCGTTTCGCCTGCCAAGGCCGGACCGCGGCCAACTGCTCGGGGAAACGGCGCGGATTGGCGGCGGCGTGGAAAGCCTCCTTCGCCAGAATCGCCGAAGCCTGATGATGGCCGTGCCCGTCGCGCGGCGTGCCGGTGAAGGAGAGCACAATCACGTCCGGACGGAACTTGCGGATCACCCAGACGATGTCGGAGAGCGTCTCTTCGCGGCCCCATTTGCCGATCGCTTCGTCGGCCGATTTCGAAAAGCCGAAGTCGATAGCGCGCGAGAAGTATTGCTCCGCGCCGTCGACGCGCCGCGCCATCAGCAACTCCTGCGTGCGGATGACGCCGAGCAGCGCGCCCTTCTCGCTGCCGATCAGGTTCTGCCCGCCCTCGCCGCGCGTAAGCGACATGTACCCGGTGCGCAGTTTGCGCCCCTGCGCGTAGTAGGCGAGCGACCGGTTGTTTTCGTCGTCCGGGTGCGCGGCGATCATCAGCAGGCTGCCGGTGACGCGCAGCTTCTCGATGCGCTGCTCCAGCGCGCCCAGGCCCGTGATGGGCCGCACCACTTGCGCGCGCGCCGGCAACGCCAGCGCGAGAACCGCGCCGAGTGCCAGGCCCGCTGCGCACAATCGCGCCGCCCGCCGCCCGGCGAGCCATTCCGTCCGCATTGCCGCTGTGAACACGACCATCGTTCTGTCTCCGCTGGAAACACCTATTATGCCGGGGAGACCCCCCACTTTGTGAGGATGCGCGGGGCCAGCCTTGCGGCGACGTTTTCCTGCTGGCGCTGAATTGCCGCGTCGTTACCAGCTCACGCGGTCGCCGGGAAACAACGTCAGTCCGAAGGTGCGCGAGTCCTTCGTGTCGATCTGGACGGGATACGGCTGACCATGCCAGAGCCGTTCAATCTTCAGGTTGGCCAGCGCGGCATCCTGCTGCTCCTGCGTTTCAAAGCCGGCATTATTGAGCAGTTCGGCGAGGTTTCCGCCGATCGGCAGATACGCGGGCCGGCCGTTTACGCTGACGACGACCTCGCTGAGGATGGCGGTTTTCGCGGTCACCGCGACGCACTGCAACCCAGGCGTGGTGGTGCATTCGGCCACCGAGCCGGGCACCGTGTCAAAGCGCTGCGCGCTGGCGAGCAGCACGCCCCACGACGCACCGCCGAGCAGCGAGATGTCGCGGTCCGCCAGCGAGAGCCGGCGCAGGAAGAGCAGCCGGAACTGGCGTATGTCCGGCGCAATGGTGAAGTGGAACGCGGTTGGAGCCGGCGGGTGCGTGAGCTTGCCGATGCGATTCTGTTCAACCGAGGAGAGCACGAATTCCACGCCTCCGCCGGTGCGCGGCTGGACGTCGTAGTACGACGTCTCGAACCCCGCCAGCCCCTCGACATTCACCTCCAGCGCGCCCGGTTTGGCGTTGGGCGCCATGGAGGTCTTAATGTCCGTATAGCCGTCCTGCAGCAGCGGCGCCACCACCTTCAGGCGCAGGCCCGGTTCGAGCGTGACGGCCCCATTCAATTCGTACGCGCCATAGCGCATGCCGAAGGCGCCGCGCGCGCTGAGCGGCAGCGCCTCGACCAGCGTCTGAATGATGCGCATTGCGCCGTCCGCGGGCAAACAGCCCGTGTCCTCCTGGCGCAGCGCCGCCTGACGGAATTGCTCGACCGGCTCCACCGGCTCGGCGCCGTCTTTGACCAGGGCGTCGGCGAAGCGCAGCTCCAGCGCGCCATGCGCCGGCCGCAGCGTGAATCCCGCCGCCGTCAATGCGCAGCCGGCGTGCCCGAAACGCAAGCCCTCGACGGGCACGCGATAGAGATGCTTGACCGGCTGAACCGTGGCGGGCGGCACGAGCCGGTCGGGGTGGGCGGTTACGTCGTAGCGCCAGCTCACCGGTGCGGGCACGCGGTGCGGAGCGCAACCGACGAGGCCGAACAATATGAGGGCCAGGAGCGCGGCCGCGCGGCCGCAAGGAATCCGTGACATGCGCAACAGCATGCCGCAATAGACGTCGCCGCCGGGGCGAAGTTCCTGAGAATCCGGGAACAATGGCGGCCGCGGAGACCGCTCCGGCCAGGACCCGCTCGACGGCCGGCGGCATACGCCCGAGAAGCTGTGCCAACGCGCCGCGGCAGGCTGCGGCGCAACTCGCCCAAACCGCGCACGTGCGCGGCGCCCCACCTGTAACTTATTGATTCTGCTAAGACAAATTTTCGAAAACCGCGCATTTGCGCGGTTTTGGTCGGTCAGTCCTCTTTATGAATGTGCTGCGCGAGGTAGTTTTCGTAGCCCATTTCGGCGATCAGGTAGAGCTGCGACTCCAGGTAATCGACGTGCTCTTCCTCATCCTTCAAAATGGATTCGAACAGCTCGCGCGAACCGTTGTCGCCCGCCGCGACCGCCGCATTGATCGCTTTGTTCAGCCGCGGCACGGCGTCGTATTCCACCTGCAGGTCGTTTTCGATCTGCGCCTTGACGGTCTGGCCGATGCGCAGCGGAAAGAGCGTGCTCAGGCTGGGCGCGCCATCCAGGTAAAGCATGCGCTCGATCAGCTTCTCGGCGTGGCCCATCTCCTCGATGGATTCCTTGCGCGTCTTGGCGGCCAGACGGTTGTAACCCCAGTTCTCCATCATCTCGGCGTGGAGGAAGTATTGGTTGATGGCCGTCAGTTCTCCGGTCAGAACCTCTTGCAGATATTCGATGACCTTGGGATCGCCCTTCATGCAGCACCTCAGTTGGGACAAGGGCATCTTAGCATTTTTCTGGAGATTGTCCTCCAGATTCAACGACAAACGGCGCGGACCGTGCGGGCGCAGCGGCGTCCCGCGATGGCGATCAGATTTTCTTATAATGAGGCGGTTGGCGCCGGCGGTTGGAGGCGGCGATTTGGAGCTCGCGCCAATGTCATGTATACTCTTTGGAAGGGACTGCCCTCGCTTCCCGCGATATCCCCGTTGGAGTTTTTCTATGTCCAAGTACTGCCCTGTGACTGGCAAGCGTCCCGTGAGCGGGAACAGGGTCTCGCACGCGAATAACAAGGCCAAGCGCGTTTTCGTACCGAATATGCAGAGCAAGCGTCTCTGGTCGCCGGCGCTCGGACGTTTCGTCCGGATGCGCGTCAGCGCGAACGGTTTGAAGACGATTGACAAGCTGGGTGTCGACGCCGTGCTCGCCAGCCTGAAGGCTGACGGCGTTAAGTTCTGAAGGAGTAGGTCATGCCCCGCATTTTGATTCGCCTCGTTTCGACGGCCGGGACCGGCCACTTCTATACGACGACGAAGAACCCGAAAACGAAGACTGAAAAAATCGAGATCAAGAAATACGACCCGAAAGCCCGCAAGCACGTGAAGTATAAGGAATCGAAGATCTAGCTCTTCGGTTTTTGATCCGAATCGATACCGGGCCGTCCTTGTCGGGCGGCCCGGTGTTGTTTTTGTACCCGCCGGGTTGACGTCTCCCGAAAGCCTGATTTCCACCGCTGTTGATCCGGCTCGGCGCCGGGCCGTAAGCCAGCTTTAGGTGGTACTGTGTCTCGTGTTGTGAATCCGGTGCGTGCGGGAACAGTCCCGCGCCACATCCGCCCGCCGTTGGTACTTTTCCTGCGAACTCGCAACGAAATCGGCGTAAACTGAATCATCGTAGTGTGAGGTGCGGCAAGGTGTGCCACACCCCCACGAAATTCTCTCCCGTCTCTTCCGCTCCGTCGCGCCGTTCAACGTTTCCCGTCCAACGTTTCACATTTCACAGTTCCGGCCGCTTACAGACGTGCATGTCTACGCGGCCTTAACGCTCTGCCAAACAGCGCGCCGCCGCGCTAGCGCCAGGCTGAGAAACACGCGCTGACGTTTAGAAACGAGAGGGTATCGACCGATGACGAATCTGCTGACTGAAGAACAGAGACACGACTTTGCCCGGCGTGGCTTCTCCCGGCGCGCCTTCGGACGGCTCGGCGCGCTGCTCGGCGCAACGGCGGCACTGCCGTTTTATAACGAGTCAGCGCTCGCTCAGCTTTCCGCGATTGGGCGCATCCCCGACGGCGCCGTGAAGATCAACGCTAACGAGAACCCTATGGGGCCATGTCCGGAAGCCGCCGAGGCAATCCACAACGTGGTTCAAAAAAGCGGCCGTTACCTGTACGAGGAGACGTTCGACTTGGCCAAGACCCTGGCCGAACAGTCCGGCGTGAAGCCCAATTACGTAGAGCCGTACGCCGGTTCCAGCGATCCCCTCCATTTCTCGGTTCTCGCGTTCTGCTCTCCCTCCAAACCGTTCGTCGTCGCCGATCCCGGGTACGAGGCCGGCGCGCGCGCCGCGAAATTCATCAATGCGCCCGTGATCCAGGTGCCGCTCACCAAGACTTACGCGCACGACGTAAAAGCGATGGCCGCCGCGCACGCCTCGCCGGGCCTGATCTACATCTGCAATCCCAATAATCCAACCGGCACCATCACGCCGCGCGCCGATATCGAGTGGCTGATCGCCAATAAACCCGAGGGCTCCGTCATCCTGCTGGACGAGGCCTATATCCACATCTCCAACGAGCCCTACGGCACGGATCTGGTGGCACGCGACAAGGACGTGATCATCCTGCGCACGTTCTCGAAGCTCTATGGCATGGCGGGCCTGCGGGCCGGCGCCGCCATCGGGCGTCCCGATCTGATCGGCAAGCTGCGGAGCTTCCGCGGCGGCGCGTTGCCGGTGACCGCCATGGTCGGCGCGCATGCCAGTCTCAAGGTAAAGACGCTGATCGCCGAGCGGCGCAAGATCATCGGCGACATCCGCGAGGATACCTTCAACTGGCTCGCCAGAAATAACTACGAATTCGTGCCGTCGGTTTCGAACAAATTCATGCTGAACGTTCACCGTCCTGGCCAGGAAGTGGTGAAGGCCATGGCCGCGAAGAATGTCTACATCGGACGCGTTTGGCCGTCGTGGCCGACCTATGTCCGCGTGACGATTGGAACGCGCGACGATATGGCGAAGTTCGAAAAGGCGCTGACCGAAGTGCTGGCCTAGCGCCATGCCGATTTGTTGACCCCACCGCCGCGGCTCTGGTAGACGCGGCGCAGAGCCGGGCTCCGTCGCCCGATGTGGACGCTCGTGCCGCCGCACTGGCACACCGCCACACGCCGGGAAATCTAAGGAAAGAAATTTTGGAACAATGCAACTGCCTCGTATCCGATATAGCCCGAGGCAGGCTCTGGGCGACCTGAGCGGTGGACTGATCGCCGCGCTGATTGCCCTTCCTTACGGGCTTGCCATGGCGGCGCTCATGGGACTGCCGCCGGTGCTCGGAGTCTTCACATCGATTCTGACCGCGCCGATCACCGCGCTCTTCGGACGGAACCCGGTTCTGATCGGAGGAACCTCGTCGGTCACCGTGCCTTTCATTGCCGCGGCGGTGCGGCATCAGGGCGTGGGCGGCGCGGCGAAGGTCTGCCTGACCGCGGCCGTCTTCATGATGATTTTCTCGGTGCTCCGGTTTGGACGCACCATCAGCCTTGTCCCCGCCACCGTCGTGTCTGGCTTTTCGTGCGGCATCGGCGGAATGATGGTCGTCTCGCAATTGCCCACCATTTTAGGCATCAAAGTGGTGCAGAACGGCAGCATGTTCGACGTGGTGGCCGACGTCGCTGTCCGGCTCAGCCACGCGCGAATCGAACCGTTGCTGCTCGCCCTGCTGGTGATCGGAGTCTCGGCATTCCCGGCGCCGCGCTGGCCGCGTCTGCCCGCGCCGCTGGTCGGCGTCGGATTAGCGCTGGCGGCGGCAACGCTCGCCGGCCTGCACGAAAAGGAGGTAGGCCCACTCTCGCTGTCGCTGCCGCCGTTCGCGGGCTTCAACTGGCAGCCCTCGGACGTATACAGCGTGCTGCCGCAGGGACTTGGACTCGCATTCGTAACGTCCGTGAATCTGCTGGTGACCTCGCGCGTGATCGAGCATTTTCTCGGCCGCCGCACGCGCCTCAAGAAGGCCGATGCCGACGCAGAGTTGGGCGCCTATTCCATCGCGAACATCTGCGCCGGAATCTTTGCCGCGCCCATCTCCGTAGGCATCCCGGCGCGCAGCCTCGCACTGCTGAAATGTGGTGGCTCGACGCGCATGGCGAATCTGTGGCACGCGGCGATTCTCGCCGCGGTACTCGGACTCGGCTCCGGCGTGCTCGCGCACGTGCCGCTCGCGGCGCTGGCTGGCGTGACGGCGTATATGGGCTTCCGCTTGCTCGAATGGTCGACGTGGCGGCGCTTGCCGCGCATGCGGCTGGTGGATGCCGCCGGCTTCCTGGTAACCTCCATTGTTTCGTTGGCAATCAATGCCGTGGCCGCCATCGCTCTGGGCTGCGCCGTCTATGCCGTCGAATGGGCGTATAAGAAAGTCGTCGTGTTCTCGGGCTTCCCACCAGTGCACGCCGAGATGGAAGAGTGATGCCAGGTTCAACGGAAAGGGCGGCTCGTCGGTGAGCCGCCCTTTGAGTTATTAAAGATTAGCTGGACACCTGCGGGCTGTGAACGGCCCGCGCGGCTCTGGCGAGCCGCCTCACCCAAGCCTCAGAACATGCGGTCGCCGGCAGCGCGCGGAGCCGGCTTGGGTTTCCGGGGCAGCTTCTGCTCGCGGTTCGCCGTGTGATAGACGAGCGAGCTGACCACCGTCGACATCTGGATCAGGTCGGCCTTCGGCGCGCGCTCGTAGCTGTCCATGTTCGAGTGATGCGTGCGGGTCATGTACTCCAGCGGATCCTGAATGAACTGGAAGCCCGGCAGGCCCACGGCGTCGAAGGACTGGTGGTCCGTGCCGCCCGTGTTGCGAATAGTGATGGCGGATACGCCCATGTCTTTGAACGGCGCGAGCATGGTTTCAAAGAACGGCCGCGCCATCTCATTGCCTTGCAGATAGACGCCGCGAATCTTGCCGGCGCCGTTATCGACGTTATAGTAGGCCGCGATCTTATCCCATTCGGACGTCGTCTCCATCTTGGCGGGATCGGCGAGATGCTGCTTCACATACTCACGCGAGCCGAGCAGGCCTTCCTCTTCTCCGCCCCACAGCGCGATGCGCACCGTGCGGTCGAGCGGCAGCTTGAGCGCGGTCAGCACGCGGATCGTTTCCAGCATCACCGCGCTGCCGACGCCGTTGTCGGTCGCGCCCGTGCTGCCCTGCCAGGAATCGAGATGCCCGCCGATGAAGACGATCTCGTCCTTGTGCGGGCCCGTGCCGGGCAGATCGGCTACGACGTTGTAGCAATCGGCCGCGGCGTCGCTCGTCTCGTTTTTCACTTCGACTTCCATCTTGACGGGCGCCTTGTGTTCGAGCAGCCGCACGACGCGGTTGTAATGCTCGGGCGTGATGGCGATCATGGCCGGCGGCAGCGGCTGCTGCGGATCGTATGGACCGCCGCGGTCGGCCGTGATGGTGCCGCCGTCGTTGCGCGTGCCGAAGCTGACCAGCACGGCCGCGCCCTCTTCGTTGTAGAACGCCATCGCTTTCTGGCGGAACGCGCGCGCCGCCATCATCGCCGCACGCCGCGCCGCCGCATCGCCCGGTTCACCCGGCCGCACCGGACCGGCCATCATGCCCATCCGGCCCGGCTCGGGCGCCATTTCAAGCTGCGCCAGTTCGTCGGCCGTGTAACGCGAAGAGAAGGCCTTTTCCATCAACTCGGGCTCGCGCATCGGCTCGGTGAAGACGATTTTGCCCTTGAGCTTGCCCTTCCACTTGGCGATGTCCTCTTCCGTGCGGACCGGCGCATAGACCGGCTCGCCGGAGACAACTCCATCCGTGGACTTGGCCCACGCGAGAGCAAAGCCGTAGATCGGAGCGTAACTGGGCTCGATCAGGCTGGCGCTGAATTTCTTGTTCTCCCACGAACGGCCGAACTTCCAGTTCTCCAGATGGGCGTTCGCCAGCCCCCAGCCCTTCAGGGTCTCGACCGCCCAATCGGCGGCCTTCTTGTAGTTGGGAGCCCCGGCCAGGCGCGGGCCGTAGGCGTCGGTCAGCCAGAACAGGTGATCCATGACTTTGGAATTCTGGATCGCCTCCTGCTTGATCTTATAAATGGTCTCGAGATCGACCTTGTCTTGCGCGGCCGCCACGAGGGCCACGGCCATGCCGAATGCGAGTAAACGAATTGTTCTTCTCATGCCGGGTTTACTAAGGCTATCAGGCGGTAGATATGCCTGAAACGTTACTGTGCCGCCGCCCAAATTACGGCGCGATGCACAAGCTCGCGGTACCACGGATTCTCATGCGCCTCACGGCCGTGGCCCAGCGCGATATAAACGACGCGGGATTTCTTCCACGGGCCGATCCACGCCAGCGGCTCGTCGCTGGCCGGATGATTCGTTTTCAGCAGCACCTGCAAGCCGTCGGCGTGCCACATGCCTTTGTACACCTCATCGTGGACGTACATCGGCGGCAGGCCGCGCACGATCGGGTGGTCGCCCACGGGCGTCACCTCGACGTCCTGATCGTGCAGATACGTGGAGCCCTTCGCGGGCGGCTCGTCGTGCAGCAGATAGCGTCCGCCCACGACTTCCTGCCACCAGAACGGCCAGTTCTGATAGTCGGCGATAGCGTGGTGCAGCACGACCAGCCCCTTGCCCGCTTCGAGATAGGCGTGCAGGTTCTTCTGCTGCGCCTCGGGCAGGTCGGGGATGTAGTAGTCGTACAGCACGATGCAGTCGTAGGCCTGCGCCAGATCGCCGTTAAAGGCCGCGGGATGGGGATTGACCGTGACGCGGATGTCGCGCAGCCCGTCGAGCACGGCGTAGAACGACTGTTCGTGATCGTGACCGCCCGTGACCAGCAGGACGCGCCGCGCGTTGCCGTCCTTTGGATCGAGGGAGATATTCGCGGGCAGCGTGACCTTCTCCGTCGCCGCCCACTCCGTGCCCCGCGCGAACGAAACGATGAAGCCCGGCGCGCTCATCGCCGCAACGTCGTGGCCGAGCGCGGTGTGAAAGACGCGTCCGGCGCCGTAGCGATTGGTCCACAGCAACGGCTCCTGCTTGCCGGTGCCGCCATTTTCTTTCGCGTCGAGCGCGGTGGCGAGCACGTCGATGCCGGGGCGCAGAACGAATTGATGGTACAACTCGTCGCTGACCGTGAACGACGGCCCGAGCCCCTGCGCAACAGGATGCGTGGCGTTGGTCCATTTCACTTCATAAATGTGGCGCGGGGCGTGGCCGGTCTTGGGGTCCTTGTCGCTCCACGCGGCGCCGACCATCGCCGCCCACTCGGGCCACGCGGGCTGATGCACGCCGGTCTGCGTCTGGTGACTGCCGAGCACCTGCGTTTCCCCGAACGGGTAACTGGCGGCGTGCACGACGACCAGGCCCTTGCCGGCGCCGACGAACGACGTGACGGCTTCCTCCGCCACGGCGCCCCAGCGCGGTCCGCAATAGTCGCTGACCAGGACATCGTACGGGCGCAGCGCCGCTACCGTCAGGCCCGCCGGCTCTTCGGTGACGCGCACATCGAAGCGTCCGGTCGCCTCCAGAATGCGGCGCAGGTGGGGCGTGGAGGCGCGCCATTCATGGTTGTTGCGTCCGGAGAGGATCAGGACGCGGATCTTGCCCTTCTCGAAAAAGAAGGAGTCGTCCGGCGCGGGCAGCGTTTGCGCCAGCGCGCTCGCGGCCAGCAGACCGCTCGCCAACATCGTTGCCGTGAATCGCATTGTCGCCTCCGCTCTGTGTGGGGCGGCTCTCCAGAGCCGCGTGGGGCCTCCAGGCCCCACCACTAACTTAAGAACTGGCGCTGGAGCTCCCGCGCCGTCGTGAACGGCCGCCTACTTTACAGATCCCAGTGCGGATCCCATTCGACGCGCCGGCCTTCTTTGTATGCCTGGTTGCCGATGTGGCAGGCCATCGCGCCATAGTGGCCGTCAACGACATTCGCATTCGGCTCCTTGCGCGTGCGAACGCATTCCAGGAAGTTGCCCATGTGCGGCGGCTCGGGGCCGGGCTGCAGCGTCTCGACGGGACCGCGATCGGCCGGCAGGAAGCGCGCGCCGTGCCGGAAGATGTTCAAGCGTCCGCCTTCGCCATAGAAGACGATGTCGGCCGCTTCCTGCGGCAGCAGGTCCGTGATGGTTGCTTCGAACGTCACGTTCAGCCCGCCGGGATAGTCGAGGATGAAGTTGATATTGTCCGGCGTGTCGCGCCCGTCGTTGTATTGGTAGATGCCACCCATCGCCACCGCGGACAGCGGCCGGTTCACGCCCAGATACCAGTGCACGACGTCGATCATGTGGACGAACAGCCCGCCGGTCTGACCGCCGGTGGAAATATCCCAATAGGAGAAGCGATTGAAGTAGCGCTTCGGATCCCACGGGATATGCGGCAGCCAGCCAAGCCACATCTCCCAATCGAGATCGGCCGGTTTTGTCTCCATGCCCGCGGGCGGCTTTTCGAGATAGCCGCCGTTGGCGTTCCACACCGTGCGCACCATGTGGACCTTGCCCAGACGGCCGGTGTCGATATACGCCTTTTTGGCTGAGAGGAACGGCTCCGTGCTGCGCTGCTGCACGCCGACCTGCAGGATGCGGTGATTCTCCTGGACCGCCCGCACCATGTCGTGGCCCTGCATGGGCAGCGACGTCATCGGCTTCTCGACGTAGACGTCCTTGCCCGCGCGGCAGGCGTCGACGCTGACGTGCGCGTGATGATGATCGGTAGTGGCGACGATGACGGCGTCGATGTCTTTGCGTTCCAGCAGCGCCTGGTACGTCTTGTAGTGTTCGACCGGCGCGCCGATCACTTTCTCGGCGGCGTTCATGCGCTGGCCCCAGGCGTCACAGATGGCGACGAACTCGGCGCCGCCCGCCCGCTGCGCCATGCGCACCAAGTGCTGGCCGCGTCCGCCCGAGCCGATCAGGCCCAGACGTACGCGCTCGTTGGCTCCGGCAACGTTGAGCGCACCCGCGGCGGTGGCGGCCCCAACGAAGAAAGTCCTGCGGGAAACTGCGTGTGGCATGGAAAACTCCCACAGAGAGTCTATCGCGGCCCGGTTCACCGAACGGGGCGCCGGACGAGCCCGTCCCGCAGGGTAGGGCAGGCAGCCGGCCCGCGCTTAGTGCGAAGCGAGAGCGTGTTCGATCTGCGCCAGATGATGTCTCCGGTGCGCTCCGCGATCGAGCCAGACCGTCTTGCCCACGGTTTCCACCGCGGCGAGCAACTCCGCGTCCAGCGACTCGACTTCGGCGTCAATGGCGGCGGCCGCCTCCAGCGTCAGCCGCGTGGCCGTGCGTACGGGCAGAGCCACTAGAAACGCTCGCGCCGTGTCGTTAACAATGTCGATATCCATCGCCGAGGGCGTGACGCCCTGCGCCTCCCACTTGTGCAGGAGCAGCAAAGCCCGCCGGTCCCAAAAGGCCAGGTGCGCCAGCAGGCCCGCGGCGGTCCACCCGGAGGGACCCACCGGCAGAGACAATTCTTCGTCGGTCAGGCGCTCAATCAGCGCCGCCAGATGCTCCCGTTCCGCTGTGTTGCTCACTGCGTAGCGTGTCGCCATGGTCTCTTCTCCCCACAAATCAGACTCGAAGCGGGCCGCGTGCCCGCACCGTTTGCGGCACGCGAGGACGCCAGACCTCAGAATACGCCGGCCGCGGATGGCCGGATTGGAGAGAGAATGGCAGTGCCATGTTGCCTCGACTCCTCGTTTCCTGCGTTGCGCTCGGCGCACTGCTCTCTGCCGCGCCGCTGCCTGTCCGTGGACTCCATCTCAGCTCTCCCAAACCCGCCGACGTGCCGCGGATGACGAAATTCATCCGCGAGGTCCTGCCCAAAGAGGGCGTCAACACGCTCGTGCTGGAGATCAACTACCACTACCAGTTCAAGAGCCACCCCGAGGTGGCCGATGACGACGCGCTGAGTCTTGCTGACGCGCAGGCCATCGCGGCCGCGGCGCGCGACGCGAACGTGAAGTTGATCCCGCTGGTGAATCTGCTCGGGCACCAGTCGTGGGCCAAAACGACCTTCGGTTTGCTGCGCTCGCATCCCGAATTCGACGAGACGGAGGGCAAGTATCCGGAGAACAAAGACATCTACTGCCGCAGCTACTGCCCGCTGCATCCGCAGTTGCATCCGCTTGTCTTCGACCTGCTCGACGAGATCCTCGACGCCTTTTCGGCCGACACGCTGCATGCCGGCATGGACGAGGTCTTTATCCTCGGCGACGACGCCTGCCCGCGCTGCAAGGGCCAGAATAAAGCGAAACTCTTTGCGGGCGAGGTGCGCGCGATTCACGATCATCTGGCGGAAAAAGGCCGTCACATGTGGATGTGGAGCGACCGCCTGATCGACGGCGAAACGACCGGCATCGGCGAATGGGAAGCGAGCAAGAACGGCACCGCGCCCGCGATTCTCGACATCCCGCACGACATCGTGCTGTGCGACTGGCACTATGAAGCGGCGCACGCCACCACGCTGGCTTTTGCGCTGAGCGGCTTCGAAGCGGTGACGGCCTCGTGGCGGAAACCGGCCGTCGCGTTGCGGCAGTTGGAACTGATCCGCCTGGCCCGCTCCGAGGCGAGCCCGCAGGTCGCCGCGCGCCTGTCCGGCATGCTGCACACAACGTGGATGCCGTTTGAGGACTTCTCCGCGGCCTACTGGCACGACGGCACGGCGAGCGCGAACGCCACCGAGTCGGTCCTGTGCTTCCGCGAGATCATGCAACGGCTGCGGCAGGAGTAGAGACCGGGCGCGCGGCCATCCTGCACGGTCGGGAAATACAATCGGCGGGACATACGTGCAAGCTCGTCTGAATTGCGCCGATGCCGTGCATGCACTATGCCTTGACGGTCCCACTGCGGCAGTCGTCCACGAGCAACCGCCCGATCTGCTCGTAGGGACCCAGCCGGGCACGCCGATCTGCGGCCGGATCAAGATGCGCCGGACGATCGCCCGGACGACGGGCTTTCCGCGGCCTGCACCGGCGCTGTGATCTCGCCGGCGCCGATGGGATGAACCACCTGCAACAGGATTCGCGACGCAGACGGCGGTGCGCCGAACTCCACGCAATAGGATTCGCGGGCACACAGCAGCCAGCCGTGCAGGAGGTCCGGCAGCTCATCTTCCGAGGAGATGCGCGCCTGAAAACCGCCGCAATCGCGGCTCAGCGCAAGCCACGGGTTCAGCACCTCCGCGGCAACCGGGTCCAGGCCGACCACGTGCAACAGGCAGCCGCTTTCACGCAGCCCCTGGCGAAGGCTCGCGATGACCGGGGCTCCGGGCGGGCCGGCGACTGCCTCGTCCAGCATGACAACGATGTGCCCGGCCGGCTTCAGGGCTTTCAGGCGATTCAGCATGGCGAGCGTCAGTTCGCCCGGATGCGGCGCGAGGTGTTCTTCCCGCGACGCGTCTTTCAAATCGGCGGCGAAGCGAAACGCGTCCTGTGAGATGAAGGGCTGCCGAAGCGCCGGCTCGACGGGCGGGGGATCCGGGCCCGTCTCGTCTTCCTCCTCTTGCCGCAGGAAGAGGCCGGAGCGGTAGAAACCGGCCGAGCGCAATTCATTGCCCGGCAAAGACTCAAGAGCATCCAGGACACGGCGGACACCGGGCGTGGATTCGCATCCCGCGCGCAGGCTCAGCGGGAAAACAACACCGATGCCGAGCCGGCGCGCCGGCACGAGACGCGTGACGCTGTAACTCAGAACGGGTTGGTCATCCACCCACGTGCGCACATCCAGCGGGCGCAACGGCGGGTCAAGCGGCTCTTCGTCGGCGTGCCGCGCCGAAAACTGTACGCAAAGCCGGCCCGAAGGGAGCCTCCGGACACGGGGAACCGCCAGATGAATGGCGCGGCGGCCGTAACGCACCGCGGGCGAGAGCGGCCCGCTCCGCGTCTGGGCCTCGCCAAACTCCATGCGCAGCCTGGACAGCAGCGTGTCCAGACGGGGATCGCGCAGCAATTCAATGGCGCCGCGGGCGACGGCCCGGTTGAGGGCCTGGTTCGATTCCGCCATTCCGGCCAGGTCGGCCAGGACGCGCGGGTCGCCGAGCCGGTAGAGCCCGAGCAGGCCGTAAGAACGAACGCGCGGATGCAGGTCGCGCCGCGCCTCCTCAAAAACCAGCCGGGCGATCGGCTGGTCATTCAGCCACAGTGACTCGACGATGCCCGCGCGGACCCGCGGGTCGCGCTCGTCACGGTAAAGTTCGAGAAGGTGGCGGCCATTGGGCAGCGAGGCATCGAGCAGTGCGGCCCGGGCGCGCAAGCGCGGATCGGTGGCCTTCTGCAAATGCGGCAGGGCGCCAGCGAGATTGGCCATCCCGTTGACCTGAACGACCGCGTCGAACAGGCACAGGATCTCGTCTATCCGGTCGAGGTGCTCCTGCCCCAGCAATTCGGTCAGGCGCTTTGTGATGCGCGCGGAAAGCCGCGGCTCCACCGTGTGCGCCGCGGAAAGGACTGCCTGGAAGCGGATCCGGTCGGCCGCGTAGACGCCCATCAGAACCGGGGTCACATAGCCCTGCTGGATCAGGAGACTCAGCAGCGCACGCTCCGGCTCGGAGGGCAGCGCCGAAGCGCTGAGGACCGCAACGGCCTGGGCGGCAAAACCTTGCCGGTCCCGGTCCAGCAGCGCGGCGAGAAGCCGGGTGCAGCCGGCCCGGTCCTCGGAGAACCGCGCCAGGCATGCGGCCAGTTCGCTGGCCAGCGGCGTGCTGGGAGCCTCAGTCACGTCCTACATATCGGACGATTCCCGCAAACTGATTAGTGCCGCGGCGCCAAATTATTCGGCCGGCACCGGGCCGTGGATCTCTTGCAGGCTCCAGACGCGCAGCGGATCGCGCGAGTGGCTCTCCATCGCGTCGGCGGCGGCGCGGGCGCCGCTCATGGTGGTGATGCAGGGGACGCGGCTCATCACGGCGTTACGCCGGATGGAGCGTTCGTCCTCGAAAGTGTGTGCGCCGGTGGTGGTGTAGATGGCCAGTTGCAGCGCGCCGGCCTTCATCAGATCGACCGCGTTCGGCCGGCCTTCGTTCACCTTGAAGACCGTCTTCACGGTGAGCCCGGCCGCCTTCAACACCGCCGCTGTGCCACGCGTGGCCGCCAGTTCGAAACCGGCAGCCGCCATGCGGCGGGCGATGTCGACGACTTCGCCCTTGTTGCGGTCGTTGACGCTGAAGAAGACACGGCCCGACTGCGGCAGCGGGCTGCCGGCGCTTTGCTGAGCCTTGCCGAACGCTTCGCCGAAGTTGTTGCCAATGCCCATCACTTCGCCGGTGGAACGCATCTCCGGACCGAGGACCGGATCGACGCCCGGGAACTTCGCGAACGGGAAGACGGGGCTCTTGACGAAGACTTTCTTCACCGGCAGGACACCGGAGGTCAGGCCGCCGGTCAGTTCACCGAGATCCTTCAACTTGCGGCCGAGCATGAGCGCGACGGCGATCTTCGGCAGCGCGATGCCCGTCGATTTACTGACGTAGGGGACAGTGCGCGAGGCGCGCGGATTGACCTCGATGATGAACACCTTGCCGTTCTGAATGGCGAACTGGATATTCATCAGGCCGATCACGTTGAGCGCGCGGGCGAGTTTGGCGGTGTAGTCGCGGATGACGGCCAGCTCGCGCTCGGGGATGTTCTGGGCCGGCAGGACGCAGGAGCTGTCGCCGGAGTGGATGCCGGCCTCCTCGATGTGCTCCATGATGCCGCCGATCAGCACGTCCTCGCCGTCCGAGAGCGCATCCACGTCGATCTCGGTGGCGTCCTCCAGGAAGCGGTCGATCAGCACGGGGCGGTCGGGCGAAAAGAGCACGGCCTCCTGCATGTAGCGCCGCACGGTCTCCTCTTCGTAAGCGATCACCATGGCGCGCCCGCCGAGCACGTAGCTGGGGCGCACGAGCACGGGATAGCCGAGCCGCGCCGCGGTGGCGCACGCCTCTTCCACATTCGTGGCCGTGCCCCATTCGGGCGCCGGGATTTTGAGATCGGCCAGCACCCGGCCGAAGAGCTTGCGGTCTTCGGCGAGGTCGATGTTTTCGGGATCGGTGCCAATGATCGGCACGCCGGCGCGCTTCAACGGCAGAGCCAGGTTCAGCGGCGTCTGGCCGCCGAACTGGACGATGACGCCGTCGGGCTTTTCGGTGTCGTAGATGTTGAGCACCTCTTCGAGTGTGAGCGGCTCGAAGTACAGGCGGTCGCTGGTGTCGTAGTCGGTCGAGACGGTCTCCGGGTTGCAGTTGACCATGATCGACTCGACGCCGAACTCCTGCAAAGCGAACGACGCGTGGCAGCAGCAGTAGTCGAACTCGATGCCCTGGCCGATGCGGTTCGGGCCGCTGCCGAGGATCATCACCTTCTTCTTATTGCCGGGTGCGGCTTCGCATTCGCTCTCGTAGCTCGAATAGAGATACGGCGTGAAGCTTTCGAACTCGGCGGCGCAAGTGTCGACGCGATTGAAAACGGCCTGGATGCCGAGCGCCTTGCGGCGCGCGCGCACGGCCAACTGGTCGGTCTTCCACAGGCGGGCGAGACGGGCGTCGGAGACGCCGTCGCGTTTGGCGCGGCGCATGTCGGCGGCTGTCACCTTTTCGAGCGACTTGCCGGCCAGGGTCTTTTCAAATTCGACGCCGTCGCGGATCTGGCGCAGAAACCAGGGATCGATCTGCGTGCGCTCGAAGACTTCCTCGACGGTCCAGCCTTTTTCAAAAGCGTAGAAGACGTAGCCGAGGCGTTCGGGATTGGGCGTGGTGAGGCGCTGCGGCAGCAGGCGCTCTTCGTATTTCGCCTCGGAACTCTTGCCGGTTTCCAGGCCACGAATGCCCTTGTGCAGCGCCTGGCGGAAGGTGCGCCCGATGGCCATCACTTCGCCGACGGACTTCATCTGCGTGGTCAGAACGGGCTCGGCGCCCGGGAATTTCTCGAACTGCCAGCGCGGGATTTTGACGACAACGTAATCGAGGGTGGGCTCGAAGCAGGCCGGCGTCTTCTTCGTGATGTCGTTGGGAATCTCGTCCAGGCGGAAACCCACGGCGAGCTTGGCGGCGATCTTGGCGATGGGGAAGCCGGTCGCCTTGGAGGCGAGCGCGGAGCTGCGCGAGACGCGCGGGTTCATCTCGACGATGACCATGCGCCCGTCTTCCGGATTGATGGCGAACTGGACGTTGGAACCGCCGGTATCGACGCCGATCTCGCGCAGGCACTTGATGGCGCCGTCGCGCATCATCTGGTACTCGCGGTCGCTGAGCGTCTGCGCCGGAGCGACGGTCACGGAGTCGCCCGTGTGCACGCCCATCGGATCGAAGTTCTCGATCGAGCAGACGATGATGGCGTTGTCGGCCAGATCGCGCATCACTTCCAGCTCGAACTCTTTCCAGCCGAGCACGCTTTCCTCGGCCAGCACTTCGTGGACCGGCGAGAGGTCGAGGCCCTTCTGCAAAATGATTTCGAGGTCTTCGCGATTATAGGCGATGCCGCCGCCGGTGCCGCCGAGCGTGAAGCTGGGGCGCAGGATCAGCGGGTAGCCGATCTTGGCGGCGAATTCGAGGCCATCAGCGATGCTCTTCAACAGGCGCGATTTCGGCGTGGCGAGGCCGATTTTGTGCATCGCATCCTTAAAGAGCAGCCGGTCCTCGGCCTTCTTGATGGACTCGATCTTGGCGCCGATCAGCTCGACGCCGTACTGGTCGAGGACGCCGGCTTCGGCGAGTTCCACGGAGAGATTCAGGCCGGTCTGGCCGCCGACGGTCGAAAGCAGCGCGTCAGGCCGTTCCTTGCGGATGACTTCGGTAGCGTGTTCCAGCGTGAGCGGCTCGATGTAGGTCCGGTCGGCCAGATCCGGGTCGGTCATGATGGTGGCGGGGTTCGAGTTCATCAGGATGACCTCGTAGCCCTCGCTGCGGAGCGACTTGCACGCCTGCGCGCCGGAGTAGTCGAATTCGCAGGCCTGGCCGATGACGATCGGTCCCGACCCGATAATCAGAATGCGCTTCAGGTCAGTTCTCTTAGGCACCGGCGGACTCCCTCGACGTCTCTCTCATCATGGCGGCGAAATCATCGAACAGATATTGCGAATCGTGCGGACCCGGCGCCGCTTCCGGATGGTATTGCACGCAGAAGAGCGGGTAGTTGCGATGCCGCAGGCCCTCGACCGTCTGGTCGTTCAGGTTGATGTGCGTCAGCTCGACGCCGCTGTCCTTGAACGAATCGGGGTCGACGCAAAAACCGTGGTTCTGGACGGTGATTTCGACTTTGCCCGTGCGGCGGTTCAGCACGGGGTGATTGATGCCGCGATGGCCGAATTTCAATTTGAACGTCTTGCCGCCAAGCGCCAGCGCGATGATCTGATGGCCCAGGCAGATGCCGAAGACCGGCTTGCGGCCGAGCAACTTACGGATCTGCGCGGCCTGGAATTCGAGCGGCTCGGGATCGCCGGGACCATTCGACAGGAAGATGCCATCCGGCTTGAGCGCGAGCACGTCTTCCGCCTTCGTGCTGGCCGGAACCACCGTTAAGCGGCAGCCCACCGTGACCAGACGGCGCAGGATGTTGCGCTTGATGCCGTAATCGTAGGCGACGACATGGTAGCGGCCGGGCTCGGCAACGCGAATCCGCTCGGACGGCGAGCAGGGCTTGACCGGCTCGGTCCAGGTGTAGGATTGCGCCGTGCTGACGCGCGTCGCCAGATCGAGTCCCGCCATGGACGGGCTGTTCTTCGCCATCTGGACGAGCTCTTCCGCGCTATGGCCGCCGGTGGAGAGCGCGCCGCGCAACACGCCGCCGGAGCGGAGCTTGCGCACGATGGCGCGCGTGTCCAGTTCCGAGACGACGGGCACGCCCTGACGCATCAGATAGGCGTCCGCGGTCTCGCTGGAGCGCCAGTTGCTGGGCGTTTCGGCCCATTCGCGAACAACCAGACCTTCGATCCAGGCGTGAGCGGCTTCGTCGTCGTCAGCCGTTGTTCCGTAGTTGCCGATCTGGGGATTCGTCAGGATGACGATTTGTCCGGAATAGGAGGGATCGGTGAAAACTTCCTGATAGCCGGTGAAAGAGGTATTGAAAACGACTTCACCGGTGCGCACAGTCCGTGCGCCATACGCGCGACCCTGAAAAACGCTTCCGTCCTCCAGGGCCAGGATGGCAGTCTGCTGCAACGGATCTCCTTCGGGGATTTCTTTCTATTTCAGCACGCCGGGCAAGCGGGGACAACCCGGGCGGGCGCGACGGCCGGAGTACCGCGGCGCTAAGTTAGGCTTGGCAGCGGAGTTGCAGGCTGAAAACGAAGTCACGAGCGGGTGCGAGCTTTGACGCCGTCCGGCAATACTTGAAAGGCGCAGGTCCGATGATTGCCCACTCTCTTACGTTCTTGGTTCTGTGCTGGAGGAAAAGTGCTGCCCAGGGCGGGGCCTGGAGAGCCGCTCCACTTTGCTGCCGCTACCGCAGGTAGTCTTCCAGGCGCACCTTCTCGCCGGTGCGTTCGTCGCGGTACTTGACGATGACGGGCGTGTAAAGCGAGATGCCCCACTCCTGCCCCTTGCCGCGCGCGACGGCACGGGAGCCCGCGACGACCACGGCATCTTCAGGAACGATCAACGGCGTCTCGTCCGTGGCGGAGTAAATCTCGCCGCGGACCAAGTCGTAGATCGGGGTCGAGCGGTTCAGGATGACGCCCGTGCCGAGCACAGCGCGCTGCCGTACGATGGTGCCCTCGTAAATGCCGCAATTGCCGCCGATGAGGACGCCATCTTCGACGATCACGGGCAGGGCGCCGATGGGTTCCAACACACCGCCGATCTGCGCCGCGGCCGAGAGGTGGCACCTCTCGCCAACCTGTGCGCAACTGCCGACCAGCGCGTGCGAATCGACCATCGTGCCGGAGCCGACCCAGGCGCCGACGTTGATGTACATGGGCGGCATGCAGGTGACGCCGCGGCCGAGATAACAGCCGTCGCGGATGCTGGACCCGCCGGGCACGACGCGCACGCCGCTGGCGGCGTCGAGCTGGCGCACGGGATAGGTCGATTTGTCGAAGTAGGGCTGCTTGGCGGAGTTCACCGACATGTCGACAATGACGCCCATGCGGAAACCGAGCAGAATGCCCTTCTTCACCCACGGATTCACGCGCCAGCCGGTGGGCGTCGACGAGTCGGGCTCGGCGGCGCGGGCGGCGCCCTGGTTCAGCGCGTCCTTGAAGCGGTCGAAGAGCGCAAAGTGCTCCGGAGTGTAAGACTCGGGCGGGTTGTCGAACAATGCTTCGATTTCGTTTTGCACTGAAATGCCCCTCTCGCGGGCCGATTCACGAATTGCAGGCGCCGCACTGTCTGGCGGGACTGAAGTCCGCCCCACCGGAGGCCGGCGTGCGCGCATTCCCAAGACCGCATACCACCGCTCGCTCACGCTCGCGGCTCCGTTTCCGGGTTTGGCTCCGTTTCCGGGTTAGAGCAAACCCGCTTCGGCCAGCACGGTTTCGATCCGCTCGCGCGACGCAGTGGTGGGCGGCACCATCGGCAGCCGGTAAACCGGCGCCAGCAGGCCCAGCCGCGACAGCGCCCACTTGACCGGGATCGGGTTGGACTCGACGAAATCCATTTCCATCAGCGGCAGCCACTTGCGCTGCAGCGCGCGGGCGTATTCGAAACGGTCGTCCAGACAGGCCTGCGCGAGAGCCGCCATCTCCGCGGGAATCAGATTCGACGCGACGCTGATGACGCCCTTGCCGCCGAGTCCCGCGAGCGCGAGCGTGATGGCGTCGTCGCCCGAGAGCACGGTGAAGTCCGGCGGCAGCGTGGCGCACAGCACGGCCATCTGCGCGACGTTGCCCGAGGCTTCCTTCACGCCCACGATGTTTTCGATCTGCGCGAGCCGCCGCATGGTCGCCGGCTCGATGTTCACGCCGGTACGGCCCGGAACGTTGTAGATGACGATCGGGATCTTGATGGCGCTGGCAATGGCGAGGAAATGCTCGTGGATGCCAGCTTGCGTCGGCTTGTTGTAATACGGCGCGACGGAGAGAATGCCGTCGACGCCCAGCGCTTCCAATTCGCGGGCGCGGGCGACGATCTCGCCGGTGTGATAGCCGCCGCAGCCGGCCAGCACGGGCACTTTGCCGTGCGCCTCGTCTAAAGTGATCTCGATCAGGCGGCGTTGCTCATCCCATTCGAGCGTCGGATTTTCACCGGTAGTGCCGCACGGTACCAGAAAGTGAATACCCGCCTGGATCTGACGGCGGACGAGCGCGCGGAAAGCGTCCTCATCCAGCGAAAGATCGGGGCGAAATGGCGTGACAAGCGCTGTGCCGCAACCTTGAAACCGCACGGGCTACTCCTTGTCCTCGGAAAACAAAACGTCGGCGAACTCGCACACGCCGTGGTGCGCCGCCGCCCAGCGGGCCGCCTGCAGAGCGCCCTGGGCAAAGCCTTCGCGGCCCCGCGCCACGTGGCGCAGAGTCAGCGTGTCGGCCACCGAATCGAAACCGATCTCGTGCGTGCCGGGATGCGCGCCGGCGCGATTCGAACTTACGTCAATGCGCCCGGTGTAGCCGGCCGCTTTCATATCGTCAACCAACCGCAGCAGCGTGCCCGAAGGCGCGTCTTTTTTGGCGCTGTGATGGATCTCCCAGGCCCACGATTCATAGCCCGGCTGGCGGGCCATCCAGCGCGCGGCCTCGGCAACGACGCGGCGGAAAATGTTCACGCCGATAGAAAAGTTGGCGCTATAAACCAGCGTGCCCGCGTTTGCCTCGTACGCGGCGCGGACGCGCGGCAACTCGCCGAACCAGCCGGTGGTGCCGCAGACCGTGGGCACTTTCAACTCGGCCAGACGCAGCAGGTTGCCGGCGGCGATCGGCGGCGCGGTGAACTCGATGGCGGCGTCCACCGCGGCGAAATTTTCCGGTGTCAGGCCCTCGCCCTTTGCGTTGTTGAATTCGTCGAGAATCAGCGCCACTTCGAAGCCCGCCTCGGGCGCCAGGCGTTCGAGCATGTGGCCCATCTTGCCGTAGCCGACCAGAGCGAGCTTCATACTTCAAACACCTCCGGATCGAGCGTGGAAAAGAACTCGTCATGCAGCGCCTTGACCGCAGGCACGAGGTCGGCGTCATCCACCACCAGGCTGAAATTCAAGAGCGACGCACCCTGCGAAATCATGCGCACATTGATGTCACGCATGGCGCTGAAGATGCGGCCGCTGATGCCCGGCGTCTCGCGAATGGCTTCGCCGACCAGACAGACCACGGCTTGATCCGGCGTAATGGTGACCTCGGCGATGCGCGACAGTTCGGCTTCAATCTCGCTCAACGACTGCGTGTGGTCGATGGTCAATGAGACGCTGACTTCGGTGGTCGCCACCATGTCGACCGGCGTGCGGTAGCGGTCGAACACCTCGAAAATGCGATGCAAAAAGCCGTGCGCCATGAGCATACGCAGGCTGCGGATATTGACCACCGTGATGCCGCGCTTGCAGGAGATGGACTTCACCGGGTTGGTGGAGTGGACGGCCTCGCCGACCACGCGCGTGCCTTCCACATCCGGGTGGCGCGAGTTCAGAATGCGCACCGGAATGTTCTTTTCAACGGCCGGCAGCAGTGTGGACGGGTGCAACACTTTTGCGCCGAAGTAGGCCAGCTCAGCGGCCTCGTTGAACGAGATCGTCTTCAGCAGATGGCCACCCGGCAGGATGCGCGGATCGCACGTCAACATGCCATCGACGTCGGTCCAGATCTGGATCTCTTCCGCGCCGATGCCGGCGCCCGCGATAGAGGCAGAGAAGTCCGAGCCGCCGCGCCCGAGCGTGGTGGTGATGCCGTCCGAGGTCGCGCCGATGAAGCCGCCCATCACGACGACGCCCGCGCGCAGCAGCGGCACGGCCTTCTCGCGGAAGCGCGAGTACGTACGGCCGTAAAGCGGCAGAGCCTGGGTGTGGCGCGAGTCGGTGACCAGCACGCGGCGCGCGTCGAGATGCGTGGCGGGCAGGCCGAGCGCGGTGAACGACATGGCCACGAGAACGCTGGAGAGGCGCTCGCCGTAACTCGAAACTTCATCCCACAGGCGCGGCGTGACCTCACCGGCCGTCGCGACTTCACCGAGCGTTGCCTCCAGCTCGACGAAGTGCGTTTCGAGAATTTCGTCCAGCTCAGTGCGCTTGTCCGCGGGCAGGATGCTGGTGATTTCGCGCCGGTGCGCGGCTTCCAGCTCCTCGATATCCCGGTGCGCGTCTTCCAGGTTTCCGGCGGCGGCCTTGTCGGCGGCGGCCAGCAGTTTGTTGGTCGTCTTGCCCATGGCGGAGACCACCACCAGGGGATGACGCTGCTCACGGGCCTGAACGATGCCCGCGACGCGCCGGATGGCGGCCGCCGATTCCACCGACGTGCCGCCGAACTTCATGACGATCATCGGCGGATCAAACCCTCTTCCAGCATCATCTCCGCGTTGAGGACGGCAGCGCCCGCGGCGCCGCGAATCGTGTTGTGGCCCATGCAGACGAACTTCCAACCGAGTACCGGGCACTCGCGCAGGCGCCCCACGGTCACGGTCATGCCGTTGCCACGGAGGGTGTCGCGGCGGGGCTGCGGCCGGTTGTCTTCGCCGAGGTAGAGCACCGGCGGCTTGGGCGCGCTGGGCAGGCCCTTCTGCTGCGGCAGGGCGTCAAAATTGCGGAACGCAGCCAGCAATTCGGCCTTGGTCACTTTCTTTTCGAGAGTGACGGAAACCGTGACGGTGTGGCCGTCGATGACCGGCACGCGATTGCAATGCGCGCTGACCGCGGCGGGCAGGTCGACGATGTGATCGCCGGCAAATGCGCCGAGGATCTTCTGCGTCTCGGCCTGCATCTTCTCTTCCTCGCCGCCGATGTACGGGATCACGTTGCCCACGATATCCATGGCGGGAACGCCGGGATAGCCCGCGCCGGAGATGGCCTGCATGGTGGTCACCAGGACGGCTTTGATGCCAAAAGGCTTGAGCGGAGCAAGGCCCATGGTGAGCGCCACGGTGGAGCAGTTCGGGTTGGTGACGATCTGGCCCTTCCACTTGCGGCGTTCCTTTTGCGCTTTGAGCAGACGCAGGTGGTCGGCGTTGATCTCCGGAACCAACAGAGGCACGTCGGCTTCCATGCGGTGATTTTTCGAGTTGGAAACGACGGTGTGCCCGCCCTCGGCGAAAGCGCGCTCGATCTCGGTGGCGACATTTGCGTCCATGGCCGAGAAGACCAGTTCCGGCGCTCCGGTGCCCGGCTTGCATTCGGACACGGTGAGCCCGGCGACGGTTTCCGGCATCGAGCCTTCAAGGCGCCAGTTCGTGGCGTCGCGGTACAGTTTGCCGGCCGAGCGGTCACTGGCGCCCACCCACGTGATTTCAAACCACGGGTGGTTCTGAAGAAACTTGACGAAGTGCTGGCCCACCATCCCGGTGGCGCCCAGCACGCCAACTGGCGTCTTGTTGTGCATGTTTATACCAGGATGCGTCAAATGCCCTATTTTGCGCCACTCGCGAGCAACTGCCGGACCATGCGGGCGTACAGCTCGACGGCCTCGACGAGTTGCGCTTTGGGAACGCGCTCCTCGCCCGAATGGGCGACGTGGATGCTGCCCGGGCCGATCAGGAACGGCTGGCCCCATTGGCCGCCAAACGCGGGGATGTCGGTAGTGTAGGCCACAACGGTGGTCTCAAAGCCCGGCAGCGAGCCCAGCCGGACGGCCGGAATGCAGAGGATTTCGTGATCCAGCACATCGCCGGCGGCGGCCTGGTGCACGGCGGCGCGCAACGGCTCCGGGTCGGCGACCAGACGGAACATCAGCGTGGCGCTGGCGGCCTCGGCAATGATATTGGGCGCCTGTCCGCCGGAGAGGAGGCCGATGTTCAGCGTGGACGGCCCCAGCAGCTCATCGACCGGCAGCGGGATCTGACGAATGCGCTCGAGCGCGTCGAGCAGCTTCAGAATGGCCGACTCGCCGAGTTCGGGATAGGCGGAATGCGCGGCGCGGCCGGTCGCCTTCAGCTCGTAGCGCAACGCGCCCTTGGAGCCGAGCGCCAGGCGGTTGCCGGACGGTTCGCCGTTGATCAGAAAACGCGAGCCGCGCGGGTGCTTGGCGGAGAAATAGGCTCCGGCGCTGTCCTTCTCCTCACCGACGACGAAGAGCAGGGCGAAGTTGCGCACGCCCCCGGTCAACAGGTTTTCGGCGGCGCAGAGCATGGAAGCGATGATGCCCTTGACGTCGCAGGCGCCACGGCCCCAGATGTCGGTATCGTCCTCGCGCGAGGGGAAGAACGGCGGCACGGTATCCAGATGCGTGGACAGCGTGACCACGGGTTCGCCGAAGCAGGCGAAGACGTTGAAGCGGTCGGGCGCGACTTCAATGCGCTCCACCGTACCGCCAAAGCGGGTCTGCAGGGAGGAGAGCCATTGGAAGAGATACTCGCCGACGCGCAGTTCGTTGCCGGTAATCGATTCGATGTCAATCAGAGTGCGGGTGAGAGAAAAAACGTTCATTGTGATATCCATGCGGGTCCGCCAGCGTCTACCCAACGTCGTGCGAACCGCGGGATGAGAGACTCGGAATGCCGGCCCGGCCATGTACGGCGGCGCTACCGCGCGCGGTCATCAGCGGGAGCATCCCCTGCGCGGCCTGGCGCGGTATGGTCCGCACCCCTAATCGTAGCGTGGAGCGGAGCGGGCCGGACGCGTTGTCCCGCCCAATCAGAACATGCCGATCTCGTCCCGCGGAGACCAGCGCAAGCCGCCGCTGGCTTCGACGCCGGTGATGGAGGTTGTCGACGGGTGCATCTCCGCGGCGCGATAGCTCGCGCCGGCCGTGAGCGACATGCCCCGGAACACGCGGTAGCTAAAGATCAACCCGCCGCTGAAAACGTCGTAGCGGGCGCCCGCCTGGGACAACCCGTTCATCCGCCGTGCTCCGCCGATGCCGTTCACGCTGATCCGGGGAGTCAGAATCCGGCTCAGGCTCACGGTGCAACCCTCGCTTCGGGCCATCGCGATCAGATCGTTGCCCGGCACCACTTGGGATACGCAGCCGAGATTGAATCCGCCGCGTTGAAATTCGTGATAGTACGACAACGTCCCGCCCGTGAAAGACTGGCTGGAGTCCGTCACGACGGTGGTTGTGGAAACGCCCAGCAGGGCCGCGACATCGGGCGGCAACGTAATCGCCGTGGCGAACTTCATGCGCACATAGCTGCCGCTTGCCGACAGCGCCAATTGGTCGTGGGGCGAGAGATCGAAGCGCAGCCCGGCGAATCCGCCCTGGACGTCGGCGTTGCGCGAGCCCTCGACGAAACTGACCTGCTCGAACGTATATCCGGCGTAACCGACCAGCGTGCGCGTCATCTGCGTGCTGAGCATCACGTTCGCGGCGCCCGAGTTGGAGTCCGTAATCCCCGAGCCTTCCCGGCGGACGAAAGAGCCGCCGCCGCCGAAATTCAGCATTGTGTGATCGGTGAGCAGGACGCCCGCGTTCGCCGACGTGGAAGAAAAGTACGCCATCCGCTGGTAATAATCGGCATCGACGAGGCCGTTTGACAAGGCGCCCAATCCGCCGGACACCGCGGCCAGACCCAGGCCCGCGCCGGACAGATAGCCGCCCGATACGCCGAGCGAACCGAGCACGCCCAAGCCCCCCTGGAGACCCGCGGCGGTTGCGCCGAACCCGCCGTTCGCAGCGCCGCCGACCTCGGATAGATCGAGCGTCCAGCGGCGCGAGACCTGCGAGCTGACCGCGAGGCTCGCAACGTTGGACCCCAGCCAGCCCCGGCCATTGTGGCCCAAATAGTCGACGCCGGAACCGGAGTAGTCGAAGGCGAGCACCGTGCGCTGGAAAGACCGCATCGCCGACAGACCGCCACTCAGAGCTAACGCCCGGCGGATGGAACCGGTCGTTCCGGCCGGCTGGTCCAGAGTCGTGTCGTAGCTCCCGCTGACGGCAAGCCAGGGATCGAACGAATTGACGAGGGAGCCTAGCTGGTCGGCCGTCCGGGGATCCCTCATGCTCCCCATCCCGCCCGACTGCGCCCAGATTGAAATGCCGGCCAATAGTAGGGCCGCAAGAAGACGCCTGATAAGCATAAGAATCTATAGATTACCGCGAAAGTCCGGAAAAAATAGCGGAATCAAAGTACGCTCCTGAAACAAACACGCCGCCAGCTCGTTCGGCTGGCGGCGTGTCTGGTATTCGGGGTGGAAGAGTACTAGCTGTAGAGGCGGTCCCAGCTTCTTTCTTTGTTCCACTCATCGGTGGGTTCAAAGTAGCCGGTACCGGGCGCAAGGTGCTGCTTGATCACGTCCGGGTTTAGCTCGATGCCCAGGCCGGGCGCTTCGGGAATCGCCGCGAAGCCCTTGTTAATGAGCGGCTTGGCAGGGCCGGTGACCATGTCCTGCCACCATGGGACGTCGTCCGAGTGGAATTCGAGAGCCAGGAAGTTCTCCGTCGCGGCCGCACAGTGGACGTTGGCCATGAAGCAGACCGGCGTACCGGCGAAGTGCATGGCCATAGCGTGGCCCAGCTCCATTGCCGCGTCGCCGATTTTCTTAGTCTCCAAAAGTCCGCCCGCCGAAGCGAGATCCGGGTGAAGAATATCGATAGCATTCTTCCGGCAGAGATCGATGAACGGCTCTTTCAGATAAATATCCTCGCCTGTCGCGAGCGGAATATTGACTGCGTCCTTAATCTCTTTCAGGTGGTCGGGGAACTGCCACGGCACCATATCTTCGAGCCAGGCGAGGTTGTGCTTTTCGAGCGCCTTGCCCAGACGGATGCAGGAGTTCACGCCCATGTGGCCGAAATGGTCGGCCGAGAGCGGCACCTCCATGCCCACCACTTCGCGGATGGCCGCTACGTAGTCGGACATCATGGCGATGCCCTTGTCGGTGAGTTCGACGCCGGTGAAAAAGTGCTGGGTCAGGCCCGTCGTGCGCGACGTAACGTCGGCCGGGTGGGTGACCGTGCCAGGCGTCTTCTCGACCAGATCGTAGCCCAGATCCATCTTGAGCCACGTGAAGCCCTGCTCCATGCGGTGCTTCATCCGTTCGCCATAGACCTTGGGATCGTGCGACTCGACGGTATCGCAATAGATACGGATCTTGTCGCGGAACTTGCCGCCGAGCAGTTGATAGGCCGGGACGTTGTAGGCTTTGCCCGCCAGATCCCAGAGCGCCATCTCCACGCCGCAGACGCCGCCGGCCTGCCGCGCGGTAAAGCCGAACTGTTTGATTTTGCGGAAGATCCTGTCAACGTTGCAGGGGTTTTCGCCGAGCAGGCGGCTCTTCAGAATCAGCGCGTAGGTGGCGCTGGCGCCGTCGCGCACCTCACCGTAACCGTAGATCCCCTGGTTGGTGTCGATCCGGATGATCGGGCAGCTCATCGGCGCGCCGACGACATGGGCAATGCGCAGGTCGGTGATCTTGAGATCCGTCGGTTTGGAGGCGGTCCGGACGTTCCCCTGATAGGCTTCGACCGTCTCATCGGCCCACATTGTCCCGAGCGCGGCCGCGCCGGCGATGCTGCCCAGAGCGCCGCCGAGGAATCCACGGCGGCTCGCATTCGTTCTGTTCTTGAGCCAGTTCATCGATTTATCCCTCTACCCGTTAAGGGCGCTTGCCTTTCTGTTCGTAACGAATCGGCGACCCTTTGGATTCGCAATAGGCATCGAACTCCTTGATCATTTCGGGCGTCCACTGGGTGTCGATCTGGCCCGGCGTATACTTGCGCTCGCGCAGCATCTTGTGGCCCCAGTCATCCACCATATGCGTCCGCTCGGCTTCGTCCGCCACTTTCTGGGCAAGCTGCGGAGGAATGAAGACGAGCCCTTCCGGATCGCTCAATACGACGTCGCCCGGCAGGACCGTGACATGGCCGATGCGCACCGGGATATTGATACCGGAGAGGGTCACGTCCTTGAGATACGAGGGATGGAAGCCGCGCGCATAGACCTGGAAGCCCTCGATTTCGGAGTTGCCTGTGACGTCGCGAATGGCGCCGTCCACAACTAGGCCGGTGCCGGTCTTGACCATGATGGACGTGCCCAGGTTGTCGCCGATGATGGTACCGTCCTCGACCTTACCGAAGAGGTCGACCACCATCACGTCGCGCTGGACCAGAGTGTCGATCACCCAGGAGTTCTGGCCCCGGCTGACGCGGCCCTCCTTCTTGGCGGTCGAATTAATGTAGTTGTTGAAGTCCGGGCGCAGCGGCACGAAAGCGCAGGTGACGGCGCGGCCGACCAGTCGCTTGCCGCCGGGCTTGACGTTCACGGTCTGGAAATTGCCCTCGTACTGCAGGTTGTAGCCCGCGGCGCGCAGCGTGCTCCAGGCTTCCTCGGCATCCACGGTCGCCAGTTTGTCCAATACGGCGTCGGGCACCTTCGGGCGGCCGTCGGGGAAGCGTTCGCCTTTCCATTCGCTCGTGATCGCGATCAGTTGATCCTTGCTGAACATGCCCAGTTGGGCCATGGCGGGCAGCGCGAACAGTGCCGCGAACAACCCGAGTTGCGTCAGTCTATGTTTCATCGATCCCCTGTACTCCTTCTCGCAGCGAACTCCCAAAAAACGTGCCGGCGGCGCGCGGTTCCCGCAACTCAGTGTCCGTCCAGTGAGCGGGCGCGAATACGGGCGGCCTGGCGCGGCGGATTGCCGGCTCGCGATCGAAACCGGCCGGCAAACCGGACCAGGAAAGCAGGCATCCTATCACAGCGGCACGAACAGCTACCTGTTGGTCAGAGTAGCCGACTCTCGGGAGCGTGGAGATCGAAATCGGCGAACGAGCCGGCATAAACGCGCCGTTTCGGCTACGGCGTAACGGTAACAGCGGCGGCGGAAAGGCGAATTGCGTGGCGCCGCGCCGGACCGCGGACGGTGGCGGGACGGATATGCTGGATGATTATGCCCTCCGTCTGTGTTTTCTGCGGATCGTCGAACGCCGTTTCCGATGTGTTTCTGGAGGCCGCCCGGCAGACCGGGCAGGCGCTGGCGCGGATGGGCTGGACCGTGGTGTACGGCGGGGCGCGTAACGGATTGATGGGCGCGCTGGCCGATGCGGCGCTGGCGGCGGGCGGACAGGTCACAGGCGTCATTCCCAAGCGCCTGGTGGAGCGCGAGGTGGCGCATAAGGAACTGTCCAAGCTGCACGTGGTCGGGACGTTGCAGGAACGCAAGGCGCTGATGGCCAGGCTGAGCGACGGTTTTCTGACGTTGCCGGGTGGATTCGGCACGCTGGACGAATTATTTGAAGTGCTGACGTGGGCCATGCTGCGCGTGCATGACAAGCCGTGCGTGCTGGTGAATACGGACGGCTTCTACGACGACCTGCTGGCATTCACGCGGCGGGCGGGAGCAGCGGGGTTCATCCCCGAGGAGTCCGGGCGGAGGCTGCTGGTGGCGCCCGATCCGGAGAGCGCCCTGCGGCTGATGGGCGAACGGCTGAATGGCCATGCGCGGGCCTGAACCTATTGATTGCATAAGGGTTCCGCGGAATGGTCCCAAGCGGGTCGAGCGAGGAGGAAAGAGCATGGAGAGACGATCGTTTCTGCTGGCCGCGGCCGGCGCCGTGGGGGTAAACGCGAGGGACAACAAGGCTCCGGCGCTATTGAAGCCGAAGCCGCTCCAGCCCGGCGACACCGTGGCGCTCATCACGCCCGCAACGTATGTCTCCAGCCCGGACGCGCTGCAACTCGCGCGCCGCACGGTGGAATTCCTCGGTTTGAAGTGGAAGGCGGGACGCAACCTGGGCAAGCGCAGCGGATACCTGGGCGGGTCGATCGAGGAGCGCGTGGCCGATCTGCACGACGCCTTCAGCGATCCGGAAGTGAAGGCCGTTTTCTGCACGCGCGGCGGCTACGGCTCCGCCATGCTGCTGGACAAGATCGATTTCGACCTGATCCGGAAGCACCCGAAAATCTTCGTCGGCTACAGCGATATCACGGCGCTGCATCTGGGCATTCACCAGACTTCGAAAATTGTTACGTTCCACGGTCCGATGGCGCTGGCGGGCTTTCCGGACTACACGCTGGAGCACTTCAAACGGGCCATCTTCGACCCGCGCCCGCTGGGCGTGCTGAGCAATCCGCCGGAGGCGCGCCCGTTCCGTCCGAAGCATCCGACGCGCACGCTGCACGGCGGTACGGCGGCGGGCCCGCTGACTGGCGGCAACCTGACGCTGGTGGCCGCCGCGATGGGCACGCCGTGGGAGCTCCAGGCCGACGGCAAGTTATTGTTTTTAGAGGATGTTGGCGAAGAGCCGTACTCCATGGACCGGATGCTGACGCAGCTCCGTCTGGCTGGCAAATTCCGCAACATCAAGGGGCTGATTCTGGGCGAATGCGCGGACTGCCGTCCACGCGAGTTCCAGCCCGGTTTCGAGTCGAGCTTCTCGCTCGGCGAAGTGTTCGACAACGTCGTCGGCGACCTGAAAGTGCCGGTCTTTGCGGGGCTCACGATCGGCCATACCGAGGATCAGTTGACGCTGCCGCTCGGCGTGCATGCGACGCTCGACGCCGACGCCGGAACCCTCACCGTGGACGAGCCAGCGCTTGACAGCGGGATTTAACTGGGTGCGGGTGGACCCGTAGCCCAAGCGCTCCGCCGCCGCTCGAACCGGCGAACGCCCGTAGACATCCGAAGGCCCGTCCGGCATACCCGCTGGACGGGCCTTCGTGCATCTGTCCGGGCGCGTAAGCGGCGGAGCGCCGGGGTTATTGCGCCGCCCCAATCGCAACACACGAGGGACGGAATGAAAGCCAAGGGATTGAAACTCACGGCCGCGGCGCTCGCCATGGCCTTACTGATGGGCTGCACGCAGAACCAGGTGCTGGCCACGTTGCAGGCGTCCGTCGCGGCGACCGAGACGCTGGTGGCCGCGCTGCAGGTGTCGGGCAAGATCGACGCGGGCGTGGCGAGCGAGATTGAGAACGCCATCGCCGCGCTGCCCCAGGCGTACCAGGAGACGACGGCGGAGTTGGCCTCGTCCGACGCCGACGCGCTCAAATCGGTCAAGATCGCGGGCTACTATGCGACGACGATCGCGGCCCTGAACGCACTGCCCCCGGACGCGCAGGCGTACACGGCGGCGGTGGCGGCCAGCATCCAGGCGTTCCTTGCGGATCTGCCGCAGACAACGAAGACCCGCGCCATCGCGCCGGTGAAGGCCAGCGTCACGAAGTTCGACGTCCAGAAGCTGAACGCGATCGCCAAAGAGGCCAGCGAGCTGAGTACGGAGCTGTCCCAGTTGCAGGCGCGCACGGCGAAGCCGGCGGGAGCGGCGCGATGAACGAACTGACAACGCTGATGCACAGTCCGGCGCACATCCTGTACGTGTATGCGGCGCTGTGGATGCTGGCGGCGCTGGCGCATACGATGCCCGTGCCGGATACGAAGTCCGGCAAGGGCTACCAGTGGCTCTACAACCTGCTGCAATTCCTGCTGGCCAATCTGAGCAAGCTGCAAACGACGGCGCGCAAGCCTGCGGAGACGGAACCGCCGCGGGCATAACGGTCTGGAGTCCCACCGGAAACGCGGTGTGTGATAGAACGGAGCGCATGAAATACGCCCTTCTTTTGCTGGCGCCCGCGCTGCTGTTCGCGCAGGGTCCGAAGTCCGAGTTGCTGTGGCCCGCAGGCGCGCCCGGCGCGGTCGGTCAGGAGGCGGTGGACAAGCCATCCATCGACTGGTACCGGCCCGCAACCCCCAACGGAGCGGCAGTGTTGGTATGCCCCGGCGGCGGCTACGGCGGGCTGGCGCTGGATCACGAGGGCAAGCAGATCGCGGAGTTCTTCAACTCGTTCGGCGTGACCGCCGTCGTGCTGCACTACCGGTTGGGACCGCGCTATCACCACCCGGCAATGCTCGATGATGCGCGCCAGGCGATCCGGACCATCCGGGCGCGCGCGGCCGGGTATGGGATCGATCCGAAACGCGTCGGCGTGATGGGCTTCTCGGCCGGCGGGCATCTGGCCGCGACGCTTTCCACGCATTATCAGGAAGGCGAGCGGCCCGACTTCTCCATCCTGATTTACCCGGTCATCAGCTTCACCACCATCTACACCCATAGCGGGTCGATGTGGAACCTGCTGGGCAACCCGCCCGACCCGGCGCAGGTGGAGAATCTCTCGAACGAATTGCAGGTGACCCCGCAGACGCCGCCGGCGTTTCTGTTCAGCACGACCGGAGACACCGCGGTCCCGCCGGAAAACAGCGTGCTGTACTATCTGGCGCTGCGAAAAGCGGGCGTGAAGGGCGAACTGCACATCTACCAGGAAGGCCAGCATGGCGTCGGATTGGGGCAAAAGTACCCCGCGCTCGCCACATGGCCGGGACTGCTGAAGAACTGGCTCGCGCTGAACGGCTGGATTCCGCAGAACGCGAAATAGCACGCATCGCGCGAGCCGAACGGGGCGCGCGGGTCCCGGCACGGGAGGGTGTAGCCTGTAGATGTGGATCCGCTTCGCACTCAACGCGTCTCCGAAGCCATGCGCGAGGAGCTATCCGAACTCATACGCTTCGAATCCGCGGATCCGCGCCTGGCCGGCATCGATGTGTCGGGCGTGGTCGTCTCACCGGACATGACGAAGGCGGACGTGCTGGTCTCGCTGCCCGGCGACGCTCAGGCGCGGGAGCAGGCGATGGCCGGGCTGATCAATGCTAAAGCCTATCTGCGTAAGAAGTTAGCCGGACGCATCGAGCTTTTCCGGATGCCCGAGCTGCGTTTTGTCGCCGATTCGGTGGCAATTACCGACCGGCCGCTCGGCAAACTCCTCCGGCGTGCGCGCCGGGGCCGGCCCAAGGACGATCCAGACGCCCCGCCGCAGGGCTCGGTTTAGCGCCCATCCCATAGAAAAATCAGCGTTTTGTTGCCGAACGCAAGCTCCGGTTGTACGCTGGTGTCAGGGTTGCGCCCCCGTGCCGGCGCCTCAAAAGAGCGTGCCTTCTGCCTCCCGGATTACTCGTATCGGCCTGATTGCGTGGCTTTTCGCCGCGACGCTGCCCATTTTCGCAGCTCAGCCACCGAAAATGCTGCGCCTGGAGCGCTCGCTGGACACCATGGGCACAACGTACACGGTTACGGTGTACGGCACCGACCAGTACCGGCTGGATTCCGCCATCGACGACGCTTTTGACGAGGCCAAGCGGCTGGACGCGCTGCTTTCAAACTACCGGCCCGAGAGCGAGTGGAGCAAGGTGAACCATGGCGCTTACAAGGCTCCGGTGCACGTTTCCGACGAGCTTTACAACCTGCTGGACCGCTGCCTGGATTACAGCCGCCGCAGCGAAGGCGCCTTCGACATCACGGTCGGCCCGCTGATGAAAGTCTGGGGCTTCTACAAAAACACTGAGCATATTCCGCACCGCGCCGAGATCCGGGCCGCGCTCGATCGCGTCGGCTACCGCCACATACATCTGGACCCGAAAGCGCATGCGGTCCGCTTCGACGCGCCCGTGGATATCGATCCCGGCGGCATAGGCAAGGGCTACACGGTCGACCGGATGGCCGATGTGCTCCGCAAAGACGGGGTGACCAGCGGTCTGATTTCGGCCGGACGTTCCAGCATCTACGCGATTGGCGCGCCGCCTTCCGAGCCGCGCGGCTGGCATATTCTCCTTCCCAATCCGCGCGATACGCGCAAGAACGTCTGGGATCTCTATCTGAAAAACGAATCCATGTCGACTTCCGGCACTACGGAGCGGTTCTTCGAGGCCGGGGGGAAGACTTACAGCCACCTGATGGACCCTCGCACGGGTGTTCCCGTCCAAGGGATGCTGACCGTCTCGGTGGTAGCGCCGAAGACGCTGGACAGCGAAGCGTGGACCAAGCCGTATTTCGTGCTGGGCCGCGAATGGGCTACCCGTCACAAACCAAAGGAATTTCGCGTCTTTCTTTGCGAGGACAGAACGGAGATTGCATGCGTGTCCCTCCCATGAGCAGCCGTTTTCTGGACGCCTGCCGCCGCCGGCCGACTGATGTCCGTCCGGTGTGGTTCATGCGTCAGGCTGGCCGTTATCTGAAGCCGTACCGTGAGATTCGTGCGAAGAACTCGATTCTGGAGATCTGCAAGCGCCCGGATCTGGCCGCGGCGGTCACGCTGCAGCCGGTCGAAATCCTGGACGTCGACGCAGCCATTATCTTCGCGGATCTGCTACTGCCGATCGAGCCGATGGGGCTGAAGCTGGATTTCGTCGCGGGTGAAGGGCCGACGATCGACAACCCCGTGCGCACGTCCACCGACGTGGATGCCCTTTCAACCTCCAATACCGACGATCTCGGGTTCGTGGGCGAGGCGATCACGATGGTGACGCGCGCCCTGAACGGCAAGGTGCCGGTGATCGGGTTCGTCGGTGCGCCGTTCACGGTGGCGAGCTACATGATTGAGGGCGGCGCGTCGCGCAGCTTCATCAACACGAAGACGCTGATGTACCGCGACGAGACGTTGTGGCGGCGGCTGATGGGCAAGCTGGTGGACGTGCTCGGTCCGTTCGCCATGATGCAGGTGGCGGCCGGCGCGCGCTGCATACAGGTTTTCGATAGCTGGATTGGAGCGCTCGGCGCCGACGATTACGTGCGCTACGTGGCGCCGTATTCCCGGGCGCTGATCGAGCGGATCCGTGCGACCGGCGTGCCGGTAATTCACTTTGGGACGGGCTGCGCGGGCTACTTCCGCGAGCTGCACGCCGCGGGCGGCGATGTGATGGGCGTCGACTGGCGCTTGAACATCGACCAGGCGTGGATGGATATCAGCTACCGCTCGGCGATCCAGGGCAACCTGGACCCGGCCGCGCTCTTCGCCCCGCTGCCCGAAATCAAATCGAAAGTCACCGAACTGCTGAAGCGCACCGGGACGCGCCCGGGGCACATCTTCAACGTCGGCCACGGGATTCTGCCCGATACGCCCGTGGAGAACGTGAAAGCGGTGGTGCAGATGGTGAGGGAGTTCCGGCCTTAATCCCTGCCGGTGGGAATGACAGATTCGCATGCCATCATCGTGGGGGGAGGCATCTCCGGCCTCTCTGCCGCCTATGAATTCGCCAAGGCGGGCCAGCCGGCGATCCTGCTGGAACAGCGCTCGCGCCTGGGCGGAGTGATTGAAACGGAGATCGTGGAAGGTTGCGTCCTGGAGGGCGGACCGGACAGTTTCTTAGCTGCCAAAGCCGCGGGGCTTGAGCTGATTGACGAAGTCGGCCTCGGCCCGGAGGTCATCGGCTCGAACGATCGCGAGCGCGTCACCTACATGGTGCGCGACGGCAAGCTTGTGCCACTGCCCGACGGCCTGATGATGATGGTCCCGACGAAGGTCCTGCCCGTGCTGGCGTCGCCGCTGATCGGCTGGGGGACCAAGGCCCGCATGGGCTTCGAGTACTTCCGCCGCCGTCCGCGCGTCACTCTGCCCGACCGCTCCGTTACTGACTTCATCACCGATCATTACGGGCGCGAGGCCGTCGATTATCTGGCCGAGCCGTTGCTCTCCGGCGTATACGGTGGATCGGTAGACCGTCTGAGCGCGGTCAGCGTGCTGAGCCGCTTCGTCGAACTGGAACGGAAATACGGCAGCCTGACGCGCGGGGTCCTTGCCTCCAAACGCCAGGCCGCGGCACGGAAGCGCGCCGCGCAAAACGGCTCCGGCAAGTCGGCGGCGCTCTTTCAGACGTTGAAGGGCGGGCTGGCGCAGCTTACCGGCGAGCTCGAAGCGCGTATTCGCGGCAAGGTTGAAATCCGGCAGGCGAAGGCGGAAGGCATCGAAACGACGCCCGGCGGTTTTCGCGTGCGCGCCGGCGGCGAGACGCTGGAGGCCGCCAGCGTGATTCTGGCAACGCCGGCCCAAGCCGCGGGCGCGCTGTTGCGCGACGTGGATCCGCGGCTGGCGGGCCTGCTGGAGGGCATCGAATACAGCTCGTCGGCAACGGTTTCGATCGGCTTCCGGCGGAGCGATTGCGGGACGATTCCCCCCGGCTTCGGCATTCTGGTGCCGGCCTGCGAACGCAAGCTGCTGGTGGCCTGCACGTTCCTCGGCGCCAAGTTCCCCTATCGCGTGCCCGACGGGATGATCGTGATCCGGTGCTTCGTCGGCGGCGCGGGGCAGGAGGGCGTGCTGCGCCTGGACGACGAAGTCATCCTGCGGCGGATTCAGGAAGAGCTGGAAGGCCTGCTCGGCTGGACGGCGGAGCCGGCGTTCACGCGCGTGACCCGCTGGCACAAGGCGATGGCGCAATACACGGTCGGCCACGAAGCGCGGCTGTTGTCAATTGCGGAACAGCTTGTGGAATTGCCTGGGCTGTATCTGGCGGGCAACGCCTATGAGGGCATCGGCGTGCCGGACTGCATTCGCACCGGACGCCGCGCAGCCACCCTGGCTTTGACGCGGCGGCGCGGGGCGTAAGCAACTCGCGCGCGGAAATTGAGCTGGCGGTGGGAGTGAGATTCGAACTCACGGTTGCCTTACGACAACGGCGGTTTTCAAGACCGCTGCCTTAAACCGCTCGGCCATCCCACCGCACACTCACATTGTATGCCAGCTTCAGGCGCCCTCCCGGGCGCTCACCCCTGTAGCGGCAGCACCTCTTCGCGCTCGCCGTCGAAGTGAATCGTACGCTTCTCTTCGTAGGACTGGACCGCCAGCAGGCAGGCCTGCGCCGAGCGATGGCCCAGATACACGTCGCCGTTCGGCAGCTTGCGGCTGCGCGTGCATCCCAGAAAATTGTGGACGTGCTCCTGCGTGATGTCGCCCGGGAACTTCGCCACCACGGGCTGCTCATCCTTGCCCGCGGGCGTGAATTCGTAGCGATTGCGATTGATGAACAGACGGCCCTTATCGCCGAAAAACGTGATGCCGTATTCGGGGCCGCTGGTGACGGCGAGCGATTCGAAATGCACCGTAAAGCCGGGATAAGTGTAGAGCGCCGAGATCGTATCCGGCGCCGTGCGGCCGTCGTGAAAGTCGAAGAAGACGCCGCCCTGCGAGCTGACCGCGAGCGGCGCGTCGACGCCCATGAACATGTGCACGACGTCGATCCAGTGCGCGCCGAAATCGGTCATCTTGCCGCCGCCGAAATCGAGGAACGCACGGAAGTCGAGATACATGCCCGGGTTCCAGTCGCGGTATTTCACGGGGCCGAGGAAGCGCACCCAATCGAGGTTCTCCGGCTTCTCGCGCGGCTCAGCCGGCAGCGGGCCGGGAACACCCGCGTTCCACACGCACCAGATGTGCGAGACGCGGCCGAGCAGGCCGCTCTTCACGAAACGCTCGCGGGCTTCGAGATAAACCGTCCCCGAGCGCTGCTGCATGCCGACCTGGCAGATGCGGTTGTTCACGCGCGCGGCGCGCACGATCTCCGGCCCGTCTTCGCGGCGGCGCACCAGCGGCTTCTCGCAATACACGTCCTTGCCGGCGTTGAGCGCATCGACGGCAACGCCCTTGTGCCAATGATCGGGCGTGCCGATGAGCACGGCGTCGATGTCCTTCGATTCCAGTAGCTGGCGATGATCGGAGAAAGTCCGCGCGCCGGGCGCCTTCTTTTGCGCCTCCTCGACGCGCGCGCCGTAGACATCGCACAATGCGCGCACCGCGACGCCTTCTTCTTTCTGGAACAGCGTCATCACGTAGGTGCCACGGCCGCCCGTGCCCACAACGCCCAGACCGATGCGTTCGTTGGCGCCGAGGATACGGGAATAGGAGAGCGCCGTGACGACGGAGGCGCGGGTGAAGTTGCGGCGAGTCATGCTCATGGAGTGCGGCCTTTCGGCGATGATTCTATCGAAGATGGAACACGGAACGTGAGCAAACGCAAGGTGGACAGGCCCCTGGACGAGCCGCTATCGTGGGCATGAGTGCAAAGCATGAGTGAAATTGGCGATCCCATCCAGCTATTTGAAAAACGCTACGGCGCCGGAGCCGCTCCGGCCGTCGTCTCCGTGCCCGGACGCGTGAACCTGATCGGCGAGCATATCGACTATCACAACCTGCCGGTGCTGCCGATGGCCATCCAGCGTACGATTCGCGTGGCCTACCGCCTCCGCGATGACAAGCAGATCCACGCCGCATCCGACGTCTTCGGCGACCGCCTGTTCGAATGGGCGGCGCAGCTTGAGGCGAGCGCGGCGGGCGATTGGGTCAACTATGTCAAGGCGGCGGCGCAGGCCATCAGCGGCAAGTGGGGGCCGGCGCGCGGCATCGACGCGGCCGTCGTCTCCGACCTGCCGCCGGCAGCCGGGCTCTCCTCGTCCTCGGCGTTGCTGGTGGCCTTCACGCTCGCATTGCTCCGCGCCAACGGCATCGACGCGTCGTTTGAAGAGCTGATGGAAGTGCTGCCCGAAGGCGAGTATTTCGTCGGGACGCGCGGCGGCGGGATGGATCATGCCGCGGTGCTGGCCGGACGCGCGGATCATGCGCTGTTGATCCGTTTCGCACCGGTCTCCGTAACGCCCGTGCCAATTCCGAAGGACTGGGCTTTCCTGGTGGCGCATTGCCTCACGACGGCGGAGAAATCCGGCGCGGTGAAGGCCGAATACAACTCGCGCCGCACCGCCGGCACGCGGGCGCTGGCGCGCCTGGGACTGGCCTCGTTCCGCGAGGCCCTGCAACAGCACGGCGTTGAAGAGCTGAAACAGATGGCGGCGGCCCGCCTGGACGATGAGATGGAGCGGTTGTGCTTCCTGCACGTCGCCACCGAAGCCGCGCGCGTGGAGCAGGCCGTGGACGCGCTCAAGCGCGCCGACGAGACCGAGTTCGCGGCGATCCTGAACACCGGCCATGCCAGCGTGCGCGACCAACTGCGCATCAGTTGCCCGGCGCTCGACGCCCTGACCGAAGCGGCGCTCGCCTCCGGCGCGCTCGGCGCGCGTCTCACCGGCGCGGGCTTCGGCGGCTGCGCCGTGGTCTTCTGCCGCGCCACGGACCGCGAGCGCGTGGCGGCGGGTCTGGTGGAGCGTTTCTATTCCCAGCACGCCAACTTCGACCCGCGCGTGCACCTGATCGCGGCCGAGCCCTCGAATGGCGCGTTATTCTGCTGACGATTTGTTGTCAGAATTAAAGGAGCGGTGCGTGCGCGATCCGTTCGCGCCGCCGCTCCGCTGACCGTCATGAACAACTCAAGTAAAACATCCATCCGGCGCGCTGTGGTGCTCGCCGCGGGGCGTGGCAAACGCATGGGCGAGTTCACGCTGGAGACGCCAAAGCCGATGCTCGCCGTGCAGGGCAAGCCGATGCTCGAACACGTGCTGGACGGGCTGGCGAGCGTGGGCATCGAGCAGTTTTTCCTGGTGGTCGGATATCACCACGAGATGGTGGAAGAGCACTTCCGCCATTACCGTCTGCCGATCGAATTCCGCCTGCAGGATCCCGTGGATGGCACGGGCTCGGCGGCGCGGCTGGCGCGCGATTTCGCCGCCGGCGAGCCGTTCCTGTTCACCTACGGCGACATCATTTGCGACCCGCAATCTTACGTTCGCTGCGCGCGGGAACTGGAGACGCATCCGGGAGCCGGGGCCGTGCTCGGCGTGCGCGATGTCGACGACCCGTGGCAGGGCGCGGCCGTGTATGAAGAAGCCGGACGCGTCACGCGCGTCATCGAAAAGCCGCCCAAGGGGACGTCGACCACGCGTTGGAACAGCGCCGGGCTGGACGGCCTGAGTCCCGTGGCGTTTTCTTACCTCGACAAGCTGCGGCCCTCGGCGCGCGGCGAATACGAGGTCACCGACATTTTCACGATGATGCTCAACGACGGCGTCGAAGTGCGCATCTCGCCGATGGAAGGCCTGTGGCGCGACGTCGGCCGTCCCGAAGATCTGGCGGCGCTGAACAAGAAAGCCTGATCCGCTCAGTGCGCCACGGCGCGGGTGGTGGCGAGCAACGTGGATGCGCCGTTCCACAGGATCTGCACACCGATGCACAGCAGGATAAAAGAGCTGAGCCGCACCACCACGCTGGTGCCCGTCTCGCCCAGCGCGCGCGACATCCACTGCGCGCTGTAATAGCACAGCCAGACGAGAAACGAGATAATCGCCAGGCCGATGATCGCTGGGATCACGGCATCCCATCCGGCCAGCGGCCCCGTGGAGGCGCGTCCCGGCAGGTTCGCGCCGAGTGTAATGGCGACGGAGATGGAGCCCGGCCCGACGCTCAAGGGCAGCGTCAGCGGGTAAAAGGCGTGCGTCATCAGATCGCGTTCGCTGGCCTTGGCGCGGGCGCTTGGCTCGCGCGATTCGTTCGGCTTGTTGAGCAGGCTCCAACCCGTCGCCGCGACCACCAGTCCTCCGCCCACCTGCACCGCCGCGAGCGAGATGCCGAAGAAGCGCAGCAGGTGGCTCCCGGCGAGCAGCGAGGCTACCAGCAGCACGAAGCCGTAGATGGCGACCTTGCGCGCGAGCACCGCTTTGGCGGCGTTGTCGTAGCCCGCCGTGGTGGTGAGAAAGACCGTCGCTCCGCTGAGCGGGTTGACAATCGGAAACAGCGCGGCCACGACGAGGATCACGGTCTGCAGGCTGTCTTGCAGTGCGGGCAGGAATTGCATGGGTTCAGCCCAATCATCGCATTCCGGAACGGGATCGGTCACGGGCGGAACCGCGGCGCACTTTGCGAAAGAGGGTTGTGGGACCGCCTGGCGCGGCATCGTTCCGCGCGACGGTCATGCGTCTTTCAGCACCGATCCCGGACGACATCGCCAGCGACATCGAACAGGCCACGTTCACTCACAGCCACTCAGGAGCTCCTGCGTGGACACGGGCGATTCGCCATCCGCGGTTCTTCAATGTCGTCACGTCGGCGGCCGTCACGCAACTCTCTCGCATGGCAAGGCACGCCAGATGGCTGGGACGCGTCATCGCAACATAGTGTTGTCTTAGGCGCGAAAGCATGGTGTCATTCTCTCTGCCACCGCCCGACTTCTTCCCGAGCAGCCACGGCTTGAGAGCTTCCAGATGGTGCTTACGGTAGTAGGTATCGAGAATCAGCGTCGCAGTGTGCGTTTCGCCCTTAACCGAGTGTATCGAGCCAACACGAATCTCAACCTTCGGATTCTGTCTTGGGAACCGAAACACGTTATCGCGCTCAAAGACCGGCGAGGGTTGTGTGCGGCCCCCACTTTCTTCTTGGTCGGATAGGAAGGCCGTTGCCTCGGCAGAATCGCCGAAAGCGTCTGACAAGATCTCGGCGATCGCCCGGATCCGTGGCGCCCATACGCTTTTCCAGTCGGTCGGAATGGCATTACCAAATCCATCCGCCGCGAGAGTCGAGACAATCTCGATGTAGCTCTCATCCGCCTCTACATTGCTGGCGAGTAGTTCCCGCACATAGCGGTGTTTGCGCTTGCGCGCCGACAGGTCCGCGGCCGGATTCAAAATGACTGCCAATCGCAAGACGCCGTCAGCGATCTTCTCGACAACATGATGAGCCGCTCCAGAAGAACGAGCAAGCGCCCGGCCCGCCGCGACATCTTGGAGGAAGGTTTCCGGCCTCGGTTCGAGTGCTGTCATCTTGTGGTCGTATTCGGGCCAGTAGTGGGCTACGTAGCGCGGAACATGATCGTCCTCTCCGGGACGGTGGACTGCACCGACGGCGGTGAACGTACCGTACCTTAGCTCACGCTGCGAGAATAGTTCAAGCAGATAACCAGCATAAGACGGCAGGACACGGCCAATTGTCAGATCATCAAATAGGAAAATGGCGTGCCTGTTGTCGGTTTGTGCCGATGTCTCGTCTCGCCGCGAGGGCCCCAGCCCGACAAGCCCTTGTGGAGTGACGCCCAGCGGGTCGGCGAGGTTAGCAATCTGCTGTCCGAATCGGTAGCTGTTCGGAATGGTGCGTTTCAGATTTGGATTGGGAAACGGATCGGTCAAAGCGCGTTCCGTGCGGCTGGAATACTCATAGATGGCCTGATTCGAGTCGCCAAATCTTTGCCGGATGACCGGGCTTCCTCCGTCCATAAACAAACGGAAGAGGAAGGCCGACTGTTGCTCGCTCGTGTCCTGCACTTCGTCGATGAACAGGAGCGGAAAACGCTCGCGTAATGCTCCCCGTATTTGAGGCACACGGTCGAGCAATTCAGCAGCCCACAAGAACATCTCCCCATAGCAGAAGTAGCCCTCCTCGCAGGATTGGCGGCAGATTCGTTGAAGGGCTTTCCAAGTTTCGGTGTCAGCGCCAAGGCTGCCACTCTTACCCCAAGTCACAGGGTGAACAGAGAAGTCCGCAGCAGCCATCCGTAGAACCTGCTCGTCATGTCCGCTCTTCTCGAGCGCGAGACGCACCTTCCAAGGGAGATTGCGCCACCGTCGTTGCAGACAGATATCGTCGTCTATAACTCGGATGGGATAGGGCTTCGACCGGAGCCACGGGAGGGCAAGAAACTCGTTCACGAATCCGTGGATCGTGCCCACAAAGTGGGGGTACGACAGAAGTCTTCTCCCCTCCGGCGTGCCGCCGAGGCGAGTTTCGAGCTCGCGACGTGCGACGTTGGTATGCGACAACACGCAGATTCCACGGGTTCGCTCCTCCCAATGACGGGCGAGGATGGCGAGTTTGGCAACGACCAACGTGGTTTTGCCGCTGCCGGGGCACGCCTCGACGTCGAGGGAATCCATCGACCGCATGACGCTCATCCGTGGATCATCGCCGTCTTCGCCAGAGAATGCCGTCGGCGGAAGCTTGAGGACACGGCACGCCCAAGCGACATCTTCGCTGCTTACTTCGGGCAGACGCAGAGAATTGCCGCTCATACCTGCGCCGCCGACATCGCTCCGGTGGAATCTCCCTCGGTAGTTTCGTCCGATGGCGGAAGCGTCACGTACTCAATAGCGCCCAGGATATAGCGCGGCAGTCTCGCGCGTAAGCTCTCTGAACTCATCTTCCCGTGCACATGGAGGAATTCCAGTATGCGCGCAAGATACTGTGCTGCTGTTGCTTTTGACAGGCTCGAATCGTTGATAAACGGCTCGTAGATGTAGGTGACGAGTTCGTCCTTGTCTGAGTGCTTGCTGGTAAGCTCTACGAAATCCCGCTTCGCCTGTCGCACCACGCTAGACACACGAGTCTTGCCCGCGACGATGTGCTCATCTTCCGCCGCCAGTCGGGCCGCGACAAACACCTCCTGTGCTAGACCAGCATGCGCCAAGTCATACTCGAACGTCCATTCGTCAGCCACGAACGTCTTGACGTTCTGGCCAGAGGCTTTGCCCCGTATCTCCTCGCGCCGGGCGACGAGGTCCTGCGGGGTGTAGTCCTTCTTTGCCCGCCAGCGGCGCTTCATCTTCTCCGGCCACTCTTCGCCGGGTTTGACGCGACCCGTGATTTCGGGAGCGCAGTCCGGCATTACATCGAGGTCAGTGACGCACGCTACGCGCACCGGGATCAGCCCGTCGGTCGCAGGGTCCTTACGCTGATAAATGCGCGCAAATCGTCGGAGGCCGATTCCCCCGACGTTGACGATTGACACGCCGTTTTCGGTAAAATCGCGCCGTAGTATGTGGGCCAGTGCTGGAAGGAGGATATTCTCGGCGTCACCCTCTACGATCAAAAGGCCACGCGCGAAAAACAGGTTAGCTTTCGTGACGTCGAGGAATCTACTGAGAAATCCATAATCCGACGGGTCGAGTTCCGTGCGGCCCGCACAGAGGGGGAAGGCCTTTGCGCCGCTCAGTAGGACGAGGTTGTCAAGTCGGATCGCGGAAGCTAGGTTCGGGCTGTGCGTCGTGACGATGATCTGGATTTTCTGACCATCAGCGCGGGCTTGCGTCGCCTTCTGCTGCAGGAACTGAATTAGGCGGAGCTGCCGCTGCGGATGCAGGTGTGCTTCGGGCTCCTCCACGAGCAGCAGCGGGAAACCCTCTGACTCGGAGCCGAGAAGAAGCAACTCGCACGCCATAAACAGGAGGTTGTTCGATCCAAGGCCGCGATTTGCGGCGCCTGCGTTATCGCCTTCCCGCAGCTCAAGTTCTAGCTTTTCGAGCACTTGACGCAGACGAATACTCGGGTCGCCTTTCGATCCACTGACCGAAATGTACCCTTCCAGACGGTTCCCGTGGAAAGATAGCTCCTTAAGGAATTCATCGTTAAGACGATTTCGAGCGCTTCGAATTCCCACGTTTTCATCCAGGAGCGCATTGGCAAAGTCCGCGATTCCGAGAACGCTGAGCGTCGATGGATCGGAAGGTGGGTTAGCGTGATCGTATTCCACGCCTTCTTCCTTGATCTCCTTCGTGTGCTGGAGGATTTGCGAAAGGCGCGAGCCACGACCCGCCGAAAGAGCGTGTTCAGCATCCCTTAGCGGGCGGAGGTAGGTCGCGCAGAGAAGCACTTTGGCTTCCGGGGCGAGCGTCGGCCCATCAGCATCGCGGCCTGAACGCGTTTCGACTGTTGTGAATCGTCTGTTTCCCCTAAACCCACCGGCTGCACCCCAGTTGACGTACAGAACTGGAACCGCGACGTCCTGTTGCGTCTCGTATGTGAGGTATTCAACAAATGCGGCAATCTCGTTCGGGCTCAAGTCCGTAAACTTACAGCGAACTCTAATCTTGGTTTTCCGGGGAGCGCCATTCGGCGGCTGGTGAAAGTCGGACTCTTCAACGCGCATGAATTCCTGGTCGCGGGTGCCGAGCGCAAACCGAATTGCGTCCATTACCGCCGTCTTGCCTGTGTCGTTTTCGCCGACTAGGGCCGTGAGGCCGGGATTGAGAGCAAGTGAGAGCGCGTCTTGTCCTTCTCCGAAGATCCTGAAGTTCTCAATAAGCAGTTCAGCAAGAAACATGATTATTGCTCATTCCTGTCCGAAGGCGTTTCCGCCAGGGTTCTGGTGATAATCATAATCCGCCGACTAGACGTGCGACTGCTGATATTGATTTTCATGGCGGTTGCTCCCCTCCAGATGAAGACCAGCGGAAGAGGTAGAGGCATTCACTCATTACTCTCCGCAAGCCGACACTTATGAGCCCCGGTCGCATTTCGGCGCGTAGCGCCCAACCGTTCAGAAGTCGCCGGTGGGTAACTCACGAATCGTGACAGCGGCACCGTCATCCATTGCGATCGGCGCCTCGTGGCCCACGCCGCCATAACCCAAAGGCTGCCCCCAGCACTCCAAATAGAAAAGGGGCGCTGGTTCCGGGAACCCCAGCGCCCCACGTTCCTCAACTGATGTTTCGCGTTTACCGCGCCGCGAACATCTCGTCCAGCGGACGCCCGAAGGCGCCCGAAGGCGTTTCGATTTCGAGCATGGTCGCGAGCGTCGGCGCGAGGTTATAAACCGCCACTTGCGAATGGTAGCGGCCCGGCTTGACGCCCCAGCCCATGAAGACGAGCGGCACGTGCGAATCGTAGATGAACGGCATGCCGTGCGTAGTGCCCGAATTGCCGCTGCCCGACATCCAATAAGATTCGAAGACGAGGAAGAGATCGCCGCCGCGCCGTTCGTTGAAGCCCTTGGCGACGCGCAAAGCGATCGGGTCCTGGTTGTAACGGCCATGGCGCAGGTCCTCGCTGGTGAAGACGCGGTCGATGTGCGGCACCGCGATCAACGCCTTCGCGGCCGTCTCCTGTACGTCTTCGAGCTTCAGCTTGCGGCTCTCAATCAGATTGCGATCCAGGTAGATCGCCTCGCCGATGGAGGCAGCCACCCAACGTCCCGGACCGTACTTGTCGGCCAGCGCTTTGTCGAGCGCCTGGGAGATGGTGTTGCCGAGCCGGCCGCCCGGCATGCGGCGCGCCTGGTTCACTTCCGGCACCGGCGAGACGCCGTGGTCGGCCGTGAAGACGATCAGCGTGTTGGCCAGGCCGACCTTCTTGTCGATGACGTCGAGCAGCGCGCCGATCGCCTTGTCCGTGCGCAGGCAGATGTCGTGCACTTCGGGCGAGTCCGGGCCCTTCGCGTGACCGACGGCGTCATTCGAAGAGAAGCTCATCGTCAGCAGATCGGTACCGCCGTTCTGGCCGAGTTTCTCGCCGTCGATGGCCGCTTCGGCGAAGGCTTCCAGCAGGTCGTTGCCATAGGCCGAGTTGTAAATGCCGTCGTACAACGTGCGGCCCGGCTCGGAAGCGAGCATCGTCAGCGGCTTGTTACTGCCCGTCGCGCTCCACACCTTGCCGGCATAAGAGTCCGCGACTTTCTTCGCATTGAAGGCCTCGACCCACGCGGGCAGGCTCTTGAAGTAATACGTGGAGCTGACGAAGTTGCCGGTGTTGTGATCGAACCAGAAAGCGCCATCGGCCATGTGACCGGACGGCAGAATCGCGGCGCGGTCCTTCAACGAAATGCCGATGACCTTGGCCGAGGGCGTGCCGCTCATCTTCAACTGGTCGCCGACGGTGGAGACGAGCAACCGGCGCGGCGACGCGGCGCTCTTGCCCGGCGCGCCGAGTTGCGTTTCGGCGTCGTCGCTCACGCTGGTTACGAGCGTTCCGGTGGCGCGGTCATACCATTCGTTGGCAACGATGCCGCTGACGGCCGGGATCGCGCCGGTCATGGTCACCGAATGGCCGACAGCGGTCACGGTGGGGAAGTGCTCCTGGTGCGTGTTGGTGAACACCGCGCCATTCTTCAGCAGGCGCGCGAAGCCCGCGTTGTACTCGGACGCGAAGCGCATCAGATAGTCGGCGCGGAACTGGTCCGCTACGATCAGCACCACCAGCTTCGGCCGGGCGGGCGTCGTGAAAACGCTCGCGGCCGGCGCCGCCTTCTTCGCCGAAACAGCCGCGCGACGGGTCTGCGCCGGGAGAACCTGCGTGCAAAGAGCGGCCGCCAAGGCCGCAACAACAATCCGCCTTGTCAGTTGCATTGAATAGTACCTACTCCAAAATAATCGCGCCCGTACCTTGGATCTGATAGATCGTTACCGGGCCCTTCACGGTTGAGGGATCGAACGTGCGGCCATTCTCTTCGGCCTCATGTTTGGCCTTTTCCGCGGCTTGTTCGCGGGTCAGCCGGATCGAGGTAAACGTGCCTTCGGCGATGGCGGTCTTGCCTACCGAATTTTTCGGAAACGTCATCTCTCCGTCGTTCACCTTGATCCGCAGAGCGGCGCCGGAAGCCGTGTCAGTAAGCATCATCCAACAACCCATCATCTGGCAGACGCCAGTCACCTTGCCCTTGACCTGTACGGTCCGCCCGGCGAATTTCGCGGGCTTGCTCAGCAGGTCGGCGATCGGAGTCTGTTCTTTGACGGTGAGCGGGGCGCCCAACTTTTCGTCGGCGGCCGCCGCGGTGAAGGTGGCGGCAAGCAGGCAGGACAAAAGAAGACCTGGGATGAACCGCATCACTACATTGTGACGCGGAGCGGCGGTGGTTTGGGGACCGGCCGGGCAGCCAGTCCCCACTGGCGCGAACGGCACTATGCGAACTTCCAGCCTTTGCGGAATTTCGGCTTCAGATACTGGTTCGCTTCCTTGTTGTTGGTGAAGACGCCCTTCCGCGCGTCCCAGTCGAGCTTGCCGTCGAAGCGCATGGCGATGGTGCCCAGCAGCATCCACTCGACGAACGGTCCGGCCACGCTGAAGTTCGAGCAGGCCGGATCGCCGCCCTTGCAGGCGCGAATCCAATCCTGGTGATGGCCGGGCGAGCGCGTCAGCACCTTGGGCGGCATCTTGTAGTCCTTCATCTTCGACTCCGGCACCAGACGCGTGCGCTCGCCGTAGCAGCCGGTCGTGATGAGTCCCTTATCGCCGATGAAGAGGCTGCCGTTGACGTCCTTGTCGCCGATCAACTCGCCCTCGGGCACGCCGTCGAACTTGGGCACCGTGTCCAGCCCGTCGTGCCAGAAGACCTTCACGGGAGCGAGCGCGCCGCGCTGCGGGAAATCGAAGCGGATGACCGACTTCTTCGGGAAGGTGTACTTGCCCTTCCCTTCCTGCAGCAGGCACTCGACGCTGATCGGATTAGCGAGCTTGAGCGCCATGTTCGGCGTGCCGAGAATGTGGCACGCCATGTCGCCGATGGCGCCGCAGCCGTACTCGGGAAACGCGCGCCAGTTGTGCGGCACGTACGCCGGGCTGTACGCACGCGGCTCGGCGTCGGCCTGCCACGCGTCCCAATCGAGCGTCGGCGGCACGGGCGCCTCCTGCGGATTCACTTCCGGCCCCTGCGGCCAGTACGCCCACGGGCGGTTGGTCCACGCGTGAACTTCGGTGACGTTGCCGATCGCGCCCGACCAGATCATCTCGCAACACTCGCGCGCGCCCTCGTTCGAATAGCCCTGGTTGCCCATCTGCGTGGCGACGCCGTACCTGGCGGCGCTGAGCCGGAGTTGCTGCGCTTCCCAGACCGTGCGCGTGAGCGGCTTCTCGCAATAGACATGCTTGCCGCGCGTCATGGCCCAGTTGGCGGCGCTGCCGTGCACGTGATCGGGGCAGGCCACGATCAGCGCGTCGATGTTTTTCTCTTCCTTGTCGAGCATCACGCGGAAGTCTTTGTACTTCGGCACGTTCGGGTAGCGCGCGAAGCCCTTCTCCGCGCGCTTTTCGTCGGGATCGCAGAGCGCGACGATGTTCTCGGTCGAACAGCCGTCAATGTCGGCAAAGGCCCGTCCGCCGGCGCCGACCGACGCGATGTTGAGCTTCTCGTTCGGCGATTTGTAGCCGAGGCGCTTCAGTGACGGCGTGCTGCCGAATCCGGCCGCTGGAAGGGCGCCGGCCAGCAGCGCGCCATAGAAGAAATGACGTCTTGAAATCATGACGATGGCCTCCGCAGGAAATTGGTAGTAGAAGGCAACAATAGATTACACCCAAGCAGGCTCCTCCCGGTACCGGAATTACGTTAAGGACTGTCCACGCGCGGTGTATGCCGCTAAGATCTGGAACATGAGAACCACGCTGGTCTGCCTGACCACGGCCCTCTCGCTCGGGACGCAGGCTGCCGATGTGTCCGCTCTGGCGGCGCGCCGGCCGCCCGAATGGGTGCGCGATGGAGTCATTTACGAGATCAATACGCGCACGTTTTCACCGGCGGGCAATTTCGCCGGCATCGCAGACCGCCTCGATGAACTGAAGCAACTGGGCGTGACGATCCTGTGGCTGATGCCGATTCAGCCCTCGGGCGTGCTGCAGCGCAAGGGCACGTACGGCAGCCCTTACTCCGTGCGCGATTACAAGGCGATCAACCCCGATTACGGGACCGCGGCGGATCTGAAGAAGCTCGTGCGCGCGGCCCATGGCCGCGGGCTGCACGTCATCATCGACATCGTCGCGAACCATACGTCGTGGGACAACGTGCTGATGCGGCGTCCCGAGTATTACAAGCACGACGCGCAGGGCCGCATCGTCTCGCCGGTTCCCGACTGGGCGGACGTGGCCGGGCTCGATTATTCCAACGCCGCTTTGCGCGAATACATGATTGGGATGCTGGAGGGCTGGCTGCGCGACTTCGATCTGGACGGGTTCCGCTGCGACGTGGCGGGCATGGTCCCGACGGACTTCTGGGAGCAGGCGCGTCCGCGGCTGGAGCGCATTAAGAAGGACGTCTTCCTGCTGGCGGAATGGAACTCGCCAGACCTGTTGGTGAACGCCTTCGACGCCGATTACGCCTGGCCGTTTCACAAGACGCTGACCAAAGTGCTGCAGGAGGGACTGCCCGCGAGCACGCTGCGCGACGTCTGGGAACAACAGCGGGCAATCTTCCCGCGTGGCGCCGTACACATGGTGTTCTCCGACAACCACGACGAGAAGCGCGCCATTGCCCGCTTCGGCGAGGGCGGCGCGCTCGCGGCCTCGGCGCTGGTCTTCGCGCTGGAGGGCGTGCCGATGATCTACAACGGCATGGAGGTTGGCGACACGACGGAGTCTGGCGCTCCGGCGTTGTTCGAGAAGCTGCCCGTGTTCTGGGCCATCGGCGAGCGCCGCCCGGAGTTTCACAAGACGTACGAGACGCTGATCCGGCTGCGCGGCGAGCATGCGGCGCTGCGCCGCGGCAGCCTGACGTGGCTCGCCAACAACGACGAGGAAAGCGTTGTTTCCTTCGTACGCCGCGATGCGACGGAAGAGGTCGTAGTGCTCGTCAATCTCTCCAACCGGCCGCGTAAGGTGACTCTCGCTTTGAAGTCAAACCAAGGCTTCACGGACCTTATGAAAGGTGGCAAGGCGGACGCCAGGAAACTGCCTGGCGGGTCGTTGCGCGTGGCGCTGGAGGCGTGGGGCTGGCGCTGGTACGGACGAGCCGCCGAGTAGCGCAAGATGCGGGCGTCTGCTAATTCCAGTCGGAAACGTGACGTTCGTGATAATGGGCGGCAAACGGGCGCATCGCCGGCGCATCGCCAGCCTCGTCGCCGCTGGTTTCCTGCGCCGATGACTGCACGGCGCAGCCAGCGGCAAGCATCGCCAGCATCACCATGAACCACGAGCCCAGAGCGGGGCGCGAAAAGGGATAGTCCACGCCGGCATGCAAAAACACGCTGACGATGCCCAGTCCCCACAGGCAGCGCAGCGAGCGCCCGTGGGACGAGGACCGCGCGAACGAGCGGAACGAGGTACGCACGGCCCAGAAAAAGAGGGAAGCGAGCAGCAGGCCAAGCGGCACGCCGCCCTCCGCCGTCCACTGCAACCAGTCGCAATGGGCCTGGTTGGCGAAGAGACCAACATCGAGGACGGCGTATTGCGGGTAGGCGACCGGCCATGTTCCGAGGCCGAAGCCCAGCCATGGCCGTGCGGCAATCATCTGGAGCGAAGAGAGATTCAGCTCATGGCGGAAGGCCATCGGGTCCGGCTGCAGCAGGCGGCTCCAAACCGTCTGCCAGCCCACGACCAGCGTGAAGAGCACGAGCAGCGTGCCGATCCGCACCAGAACCACGCCGGCCTGGCGGGCCTTGACCATGTCGCGCCAGTACATCACGCCTGCGGTCACCACGATGGCCGCGGTGCTCAGAATTGTGCCGGCGCGCGATGCCGACGTGATGACTGCGGCGTACATCGTGGCGGCCATTGCGGCGTAGAGGTACGGCCAGTCGGTTCGCCGCAGCGCCTGGTAAACCGCGAGCGGCAGCAGGACTTCCACGAAAGCGGCAAAGTGGTTGTGGCTTAGAATCGGCCCCATGGCAACGTCCGAGTACGGAACGCGGAAGAGCCAGAAGATCTGACCGTCCGCGGCGAACGACTGCAGCGTCGCCTCGAGCGCCACGAGGGAGCCGAAACCGAGCATCGCGCTTTGAAACCAGCGCAGACGCGGCTCGTCGCGCAACGCTACCCGCGCGACGAAAAAGACGCACAGGAACGTCAGCCAGCGAAGAACGGCCTGCCCGGTGTCAAAGGCGTAAACGGTTCGCCCCGCCGCCAACTGGAAAGCTCCGACGGCGACGGCTCCGATGAGCGGAAGGAATGGATACGCGAAAATGGGCGGCAGCCGGCGCACCCGGCAAACCGCCCATCCCGAAAGAGCGAAGGCGCCAATCTCAAATGCCGCCACCGGCCATGCGGCGGGAATCCAAAGAGTCAGAATCCCGAAGGCCAGCAACAGCGCAAGCAAATAGTGCATGAGGCGTTGGCCCGTGAATGTTCGCGGTCCAGGCCTGAGTTTATGGAACGCTCGCCGGAGTGGACCCGGAGAATGACCCGGCGGCAGCCAATCCGCCAATGGTCGCTACCGCGGCGACACCCAGCAGAACGGTGATCGTCAGCGGAGAAAGTCCGGCGTCATCGGCAGCGCTGGCAGACGTGACGGTGCTCACACTAGCGATCGTGACATCGCCCGTCGTGGAGACGTAGCTGGCGGTGATGTCCACCACCTGGCCGACGAAACTCGCCAGATTGACGGTGGAGCTGCTCAGCTCATAGGTCTTTCCGGACACGACGATGAAGAACCTGCCGTCCTTGGAGGTGAGCTTGCCATGCAGGCTCAACGCCGTATTGGCGCTCGCCTGGCCGGCCGCGGATGCACTCCTGCCGCCCACGGAGGGCTCAAAGGCAAGTACGCCGCCCGGATTCAGGCTGGCCAGCAAAACTCCACCACTGGTGTAAACATTGGCCCCGCCCGCATGCGCGGAGATCGTGACTGCTTTCTGGCCGCTATAACCAACTTCGACGACCGAGTGCGCCGCCTCCGGGACCACGCGAAGCACACCGGCCTCGACGGCGTGCGACGCTCCGCGGACCATGGCCGTCCCCTTCTGCAGCGCGGTGTGGTCCCGGTAAACGGAAACCCGGGATGCCGGCATAAGCGTCAATTCGGCCTTGCCGATGTTGGCGGTGGTGCTCAAAGTCGTCGATTCAATGACGTCGCCTGACAAAAGGGTACTATTGCCGCGCACTGACGCTCCGTCGACCTTGAACTCGCCGTACGAACGGGCCACTCCGATGGAAGTAGATGCCCCGGAAAGCGCGAGCGCACATCCGGCCATCATGAGAGAGCACCAAAGAATTCGCATCGCTCATCCTCCTACTTTGCGCTCGTTTGAAGTATAACAGATGAGGGTAGATATGCAAGATTAATTCTTGTGTTGCACAGTGTTACACAATTGTATTCACTTTGCCGGAAGACGCAGCCCTTTGTTATAAGAACTCATGTTAAACCATGAATTACTATGATGAGCTCGGTGTAAGACGCGATGCTCCGGTGCAGGAGATCCGGCAGGCATACAGGGTGTTGGTTCGCCTGCTGCACCCCGACACGCAAGCCGACGAGGAGCTGCGGCTTGCGGCCGAGCGTCAGTTGACCCGGCTCAACTCGATGGTGGCCGTGTTGTCGAACCCCGAACTCCGGCGCGCGTACGACCGGGAGCTTGCCGGGAGTGAAACCCGGAGGATCGTCGTCGCCCCCTCCGCGCCCGCGGCCGCGCCGGCGGTCTGGCCGCATGCCGCGGCGGAGTTCGCCGTGCGCCGCGTAACTTTCGCGGGGCTTGTGGTCCGCCATTGGTCCCTGATCCTGATCGGCGCGGTAACCTGCGGAGCGGCGGTTGCTTCGCTGTTACTGCGCAACCCGGGCGACGGACCCGCGGAGCCGCGTATTGCCGAGGCCGCCCGCGGCACGCCGGCCGGCCCGCCGAAATCCCAGCCGGTGGCCAGCCGCCCGGCTCAGATCGTAGTCGAGAGCGCGGCTCCCGTGGCGGCGCCAGCCGTCGCAACGGCCAACGCAGGCGTGCGTCTTCGCCCGGCTGCCGCGACCCCTTCACCGGCGGAGACGCCGCCTGCCGCCCGCAGCCTGCCGCCCGTTCCAGCGGCGCCCGCCGCGCCGACGCTGCGGATAGAAAGTCCGCCGCCAGTTGCGCCACCGGCTCCGGCGTCCACATTCGCCGGGAACTGGTTTTATACAACCAGCCTCGACGGGTCTGGAGAAAACACGGGTTATCGCGCCGTCTACGTAGAATTGCTGCTCTCGGAACGCGGCGGGATTCTAGCTGGTAACTACCGGGCCCGCTACGTGATCCCGGACAAGGCTATCTCGCCGCAGGTCTCATTTGAGCTCCACGGCAAGGCCGGTCCCGATCGCCGCACCAAACTGGAATGGACCGGCGCGAACGGCGCCAGGGGCGAGGCTGAGATGCGCGTGGACTCGAGCGGCGTGATGGACTTCCACTGGTGGAGCACCGCAATCCCCGAAAAGACAGAGCTTAGTTCCGGAAGCGCCCGGCTGGTGCGCCAGAGGGTGCCATGAGGATACTGCGCCCGGCTGCCGGTTGGTTGCTCCGCTGCGCCGTGCTGGCAGGCCTGGCCTGGGCGGCCGTATGGGCGTTCCGGGTGGCCGCGGCGGACTACTATGCCGCGGCATTCACCGTGCGCGGCCTGGAAGAGGCAATGCGCTGGGCCCCCGGCCAGTCGCTCAACTATGTGCGGCTATCGGCGCTGGTCTCCGACGCCGATCCCGGGCGCGCCCGGCGGGCCCTCGAGCAGGCGGTGGCGCTAAATCCGATGGATGCCCGATCCTGGATCGACCTGGGTCTGCGGCATGAAGCCGACGGCGACCCGGCTGCCGCGGAGCGCTGCCTCCTTCGCGCCGCGGAAGTCGACCGGCAGTACCTTCCAAGCTGGAGCTTGGCGAACTTTTACTTTCGGACGGACGACACGGAACATTTCTGGTTGTGGGCCCGGAGGGCCGCCGGAATGGTCTACGGCGATCCCACGCCGCTGTTCCGTCTGGCCGACGCCGTCGCGGCGGATGAGAATCTGATCGAGAAGCTGAACCTCGGCAACCTGGACACCCAGGCGAGCTACCTGCGCTATCTGCTGGGGCGGGACAGCGACGCGCTGGTCTGTCCGGTGAGCCGGCGTCTCCTGGCTGCCGGGCGGGAACAGGACGTGCCGCTCTTGCTGGCGGCGTGCGACCGGCTCCTGGCGTTGCGAAGAACCGGCGAGGCGATGGAACTCTGGAACCGCCTGGCGGCTCTAAAGCGCATCCCGTACGGCGCGGTTTCCGCCACAGCCGCCGACGCAGTGATAAACGGCTCCTTCAAAACGCCCGTGAGCTCTCACGGTTTCGACTGGCGTTTGCCCGAAGTTCCCGGCGTAGTCGCAGTGAATGAAGACGCACCGGGAGGAATCCGGCTGACTTTCTCCGGACGGCAACCGGAGGCCTGCACGCCGCTGTTGCAGATGATCCCCGTTGTTGAAAACGCGCATTATGAGCTGACCTACCTTTACGCCACGTCGGGCATAGCGGACGGCTCGGGACTCGCCTGGAATCTGGAGATTCCGGAGAACCCGGATGCAGCCCCCATCGTCCGGGCAATTCCCGCGCAACCGCAAGAGAGCGCGCGTACGCTGGCGTTCGACACCCCCAAAGGCTGCCGTCTGGTGCTTCTGAGTCTCGCCTACCGCCGCGCTCCCGGAACAACCCGCATTGACGGCCGCATCGTGTTACGGCAAGTCCGGGTGCGGCCCGTGAGCTAGGGCGATTTCGGAAATGGTGTAGACCGGATGGGCGCCGTTCTCGCGGAGCGGGAAGGCGGACGCCGGTGGGTGGCACAAATTTTCAGCACCGAACCGCGAACGCAGAGAGCGAGCAAGGTCGCCGCAACAGACTGATAAACAAGCAGATGCCACCGCTCGTTCACGCATCGCGGCTCCGTCTCGACGCACTGCTCCACTTCTAGACGGCGGAAACGAAGCATTCGTTTGCCCCTCTGCCCTGGCGGTGAACCGTGTTGGGCCTAGTCGGATTGCGGCGTTCGCTCTCGCGTAATGAAGTAAAGGAACAGCAGGAACAGCAGGAGCGCCGAGGTGTAGAGCAGAAACTCGCGCCGCGAGCGCTGCCGCCGCAGGGCAGTCCGCGTATTCCGGATTTCCCGTTCGGCCGGCGTCAGGGGACCGTCGCTGGGGACCACCCCGTAGCGGTTGACCAGAAACCGGAAACCACATTCATGACAGCGATACGGATGGCGGGAAAACAGCGCCGCTATGTGCTCTCTGATCCCCGTCCTATGTGCGCGGTGCGCCCGGTCGGTGTGGCACTTGGGACAGATCATCGGCCTTGCTCACCCCTCCTTCACAAAATGACACCCCGCTTTAAAACTGCACTCGCAGCATCGCGGAACCGCAAGTTGTACAGGCACTCCGCCCGGATGGACTCCGCCCGCTTTCCGCCGCCGCTTTGGACTGCGGCGTGCGTCCTCGATAAGCCATCCGGCAATCTCCCCCATACTACGCCCCAACAGCCTTGCAAGAGTCTCACAAATGTGAATCCGGCCGGCCGAAAGAGATAGCCTACGCCGTGCCTGCGGTCCTGTCCAGTGCGCCGGAAGGCCCGTGCGTGAACACTTTGGCCGCTACCAAAGGGTCTGGCGCACCGTTCCCCGTTCGGTGCGCAACCGCCTGGAATTGCCCCATCGGGACCGTCCGAAAATGTGCATCTTGTTATAGATTGATATTTTTTAATCTCATGAATCATTAACTGTCATAACGCCGTCATGGGGAGTGCTACATTGTGAATACACGTCGGCTCTATTGAGCGTCAAAGGCGAGCAAACGGGCTGGCGATCTTCAGGCAGAATGCACCGTAAAGAGTGCAGAGCAACAGTTCAATGCCCTAGCGGAGGAAGTGGCAAAACGTAGAAAACATACCTCTATTGCATTCACGTTAGCCGATTGGCAGGGAGTGTATACATATGGCACACATATGTGCTCCGGGGTGATGCATATGCTTGAATTACGGAGGATATAACAATCAGAATGGGAAGCGATAGTGTCCTGACAACGCCATGGTATGCGCTGCGCGTGCGTACGAGATGCGAGCAGGTCGTCGTGGGCGGCCTTCGCCAGCGGGAGATTGTCAATTTCTTACCCCTCTACCGGACCCGGAGGCAGTGGTCCGACCGAATCAAGACGACGTACGTGCCGCTGTTCCCCGGCTACGTCTTTGCCAGACTGAATGACCAGGACCTGCGCCGCGTGGTCCGGGTCATCGATTGTATGTACGTGGTCGGCCGGGGGAACGTACCCGAACCGCTCGCGGAATCGGAAATTGAAGCCGTGAAGCGCCTGGTGGCCGAAGGCGCCGGCGTCGGACCGTGGCCCTTCTGTACGCTGGGGCAAACGGTCGAAGTCGTTCGCGGAGCGCTTGCCGGATTGCGTGGCATTTACCTGCGCGCCGCCGGTCATGACCGGCTGGTCGTTTCGCTGCCCTTGCTCCAGCGCTCGGTCGCCACCGAAGTCGAGAGCTGCGACGTACGGCCCGTGGCTGGAACACCCCGCCCGGCGGGCGTGACATGGACGCCTTCCGGCGAGGTCCGGGCCATGGCTGCCGGCGCCGGCGAATACTGAGCGCGTTCGCCCGGCAAGCGCCGGAACCCAGGAATGCAACAGAGCTGACTCGCCGTCCGGGGCGGTATGATCGAGGACGGTTGCGCAACCGGCTGCGCGCCGTCCTCGCGCGCCTTGGCGTCGCCACCGTAGAATTCCGGGCCAGGAGAAAGAACATGCATTCCGTACCGTCTCGAAGAAGCTTTCTGGCGGCCGCCGCGGCTCTGCCCGCGGCATCGGCGCTATCCGCCGCCGCCAGCCCGCTGAGCTATCGCACGCTGGGCAAGACCGGCTTGAAGGTGACGACGGTCGGCTACGGCGCCATGATCACTTCCGACCCGGTGGTGATCACGACCGCCGTCGAAATGGGCGTCAACTACTTCGACACCGCGCGTCATTATCAGAACGGCAACAACGAGCGCATGGTCGGCGCGGCGTTGAAGGGCCACCGTCAGCAAATCGTGCTGTCGAGCAAGTCCCACGCCACCACCGCCGCCGAGGCGATGGAGCAGCTCGAAACCAGCCTCAAAGAGCTGGGCACCGACTACCTCGACATCTGGTACATGCACGGCAAAGACAAGCCCGAGCAGGCGCCCGACGAACTGTTCACCGCCTGGCTCAAGGCCAAGCAGCAGGGCAAGATCCGCCATATCGGCTTGAGTACCCATGACCCGAACGGGATGGCCGACCGGATTCTGGAACTCGGCAAGATCGAGGTCGTGCTTTCGACCTGCAACTTTACGATGGGCGAGACGCGCGACGCCACGCTCGCACGCCTGCAAAAGGCCGGCATCGGCCTGGTGGCGATGAAGGTGATGGCCGGAGGGCTGAAGGCCAAGGAGCCCAAACCGCAGATGCAACGTCCCATGGCGGGCCTGGCGGCCCTCAAATGGGTGCTTCATAAGCCGTATTTCGCGACGGCGATCCCGAGCATGACCGATCTTGAGCAGCTCGACATGAACTTCCAGGCGATGGCCGGCTCCTACGGTCCCGCCGAGGAGCGCCTGCTGGCCGCGCGGTTGAAGGAGATCGGCTCGGACTACTGCCGCATGTGCTACGCCTGCGCGGACGAATGCCCGAAGGGCCTGCCGGTCACCGACATGCTGCGTTACGCCACCTATGCCGACGGCTATGGCCAGTTCGCGCTCGGCCGGGAACACTTCCTGGCCCTGCCAACCGCGATTCAGAACGTGCGCTGCAGCGATTGCTCCGAGTGCGTAGTGCATTGCCGCAACGGCGTGGACATTGCCCGCCGGCTGCGCCATGCCCAGGAGATTTTCGCCTGAGTTCCGCCGTTCGGCGGCGGGACGGCGCGTGCCGCAAAGACGGCTATAGGTTCGGACGGCTCCGACGCGATAGTATGGAATCGGCGAGATGCATATTCCGGACGGATTTCTGGCTCCCCCCGTGTGGGGGGGACTGTGCGCGCTAGCGGCGCCGTCGGTCTTGCTGGCCGCACGCCGTTCGCGCTCTTCTCTGGATGAGTCGCAAATCCCGATGATGGGCGTGCTCGGCGCATTCGTCTTTGCCGCCCAGATGGTCAATTTCCCCGTGGGCGCGGGGACCAGCGGCCACCTGCTGGGCGGCGCTCTGCTCGCCGCCACGCTCGGGCCCGCGCCGGCCATCATCGTGATGACCGCGATCCTCTCGTTGCAGGCCTTGATTTTCCAGGATGGCGGGCTGCTTGCCCTGGGCGCCAACGTCTTCAATATGGCCATCGCCGGCACGCTCGCGGCGTACTGGCCGTGGCGCGCGCTCGCCGGCACGCGTTTCCGCAAGCTTGGATTGTTCGCCGGCGGCTTCTGCTCCGTGCTGGTGTGCGCTTTTCTCTGCCTCGCCGAGCTCACCGTTTCGGGCGTTCGCTTCGGCCCGGCGGCGCTGGGTCTGGCGCTGGGCGTGTTTTTCATCAACGCCATTCTGGAAGGCGCCATTACGGCCGCCGTGGCGGGCTCGCTGGAAGCGATGCGCCCCGGCTGGCTGAAAGCGCCCGCCGCCGAAGCGCGGCCCGTGCTGATGCTCCTGCTGACGGTCTCCGTCGTGCTGGCCTCGGCGGGTTTACTGTTCGCCTGTGCGCGTCCCGACGGACTGGAGCGGCTGGCGGGCATGACCGGTCTGGCGGAACACGAACGGGCCCTTTTCGCGGCCCCGCTCGCCGGCTACCAGTTCAGCCTGCCCGGCGCCGCATGGATCGGCAAGGCCGCCGCCGGATTGACCGGGCTGGCGCTCGCCGCCGCCGCCTGCGTCGGGCTCGCCCGCTGGTTCTCGCGCCGCCGCAGCGCCGCTTGAGATCATCGTGGTGAATCACGGCGCGCTTTCGAGCATTCGCACGCTGGAGGACTGGAGCCGGTCCAACTCCTGGCTCCATCGTCGCGATCCGCGCGCCAAACTCCTCGCCACGCTCTTCCTTTTGACCGCCCTGGCCCTGATGCCCGCGCGCAGCTTCGGCGGTATTGGAGCCGGCGTGGCAGCCGCCGTGGCGGTCCTGGCCGTCGCCTGCGTGGCCGCCCGCCTGCCGGTGCTGTCCATCCTCGCCCGCGGCTGGGTGGTGCTGCCCTTCACCGGCCTGTTCGCGCTGCTCGCCTGGGTGGAGGGGAGCCCGCTGCGCGCCGTCTCGCTGCTGACGAAATCGTGGCTGTCCGCGGCCGCGGTCGTCCTGCTGATGGCCGCCACGCCGCTGGAGCGGCTGTTCGCCGGGCTGGAGCGGATGGGCGTGCCGCCGTTGCTCGTCTCCGTGGTGCAATTCGTCTGGCGCTACCTGCACGTCGCCTTCGCACAGCTCGGCCGCATGCAGATTGCCCGCGCCGCGCGCGGCGGAGAGCATCGTTTCGTCTTCGCCACGTCGACGGTCGCCGTGCTGTTTGCGTCGAGCGCCGCGCGCGCCGAGCGCGTGCACTGGGCGTTGCTGGCGCGCGGCGGCGAGGCGCACTTCCCCGTCCTCGACGCATTGAAAATGCACTGGCGCGACTACGTCCTGCTGGGCCTCGCGGTGCTGGCCGCCGCGTTGCTGGTTGTCTCCGGAGGCTTGCGATGAGTCATCATCAACCGATTGTCGAAGTGCGCGGCTTGAGCTACCGCTATGAAGATGGGACCCAGGCGCTCGCGGGCGTCGACTTCCTGTTGCATCGCGGCGAGCGCGTGGCCCTGCTCGGTGCGAACGGCTCCGGCAAGACGACCTTCCTGCTGCACCTGAACGGCATCCTGCACGGCGAGGGCTACATCGAAGTCAGCGGCACGGAACTTAGCAAGGCCAACCTGAAGGAGATCCGGCGCAAGATCGGCTTCCTGTTCCAGGATCCCGAAGACCAGCTCTTCCTGCCGACCGTTCTTGAAGACGTCGCCTTCGCTCCGCTCGAACAGGGCTGCTCCACGGACGAGGCGCGGGAGCGGGCGATGAAAGCTCTGGAATGGGCCGGCCTGGCCGCGGAGGCGCACCGTGCGCCGCACCGCCTGAGCGCCGGTCAACGCCAACGCGCGGCGCTTGCTGGCGTGCTGGCCGCGGAGCCGGAGATCCTGGTGCTGGACGAGCCGACCACGCACCTCGATCCGCCTTCGCGCCGCTCCCTGCTCGCCTTGCTGGATGGCCTGTCGCAGACCATTCTCGTGGTCACCCATGACGTGGCCTTTGCCTCGCGCCTGGCTCATCGCGCCGTGTTTTTTGAACGCGGCCGGATTGTCGACGACGGCCCGCTCGACGCCGTCGTGCGCGCCCATCGCTGGGCGCTCGACTGACCGGCTTCGCCATGGAGCAGCGCTACGAACCGGAGCCGCGACCGTGAGGGAGCGGTGGTATCCCATTGACCAGCAGTCGCTTGCGCGGGGCCGCTCTTTTCATTCGCGGCTCCTTGCTGGAAGTCGGCGCCCTCTCCAGGCTTCGCCAGGACAACGCCACTCCGGTCTACGCCGATTCCGAAACGGCGCTACGCCAGCTTGAACTGCCGCCGGTCGATCTTCTTCAGGTCGCTTTCGCCCAGCCCAAGCGTCCCGGCGATTTCAATGTGCTCGGGCTGCATGCGGATGAAATGGCTGTCCCCATCGGCCGTTGCCAGCGCGATCGGCTGCCGCCCCACTTTGACGCGTTGCGCGTCCAACATCTCCAGGCCAACCCGGTCCATCGCGACGGGATCGGTGGAGAAGAACATGGTCTTGGGCTCCCAGGTGTACTTCGCGCAGCTTGGCAGCGGACCGCCATGATACGCCGCCTTGATCGCGTCAGTGATGTGCAGCACGGCCTTCTGCCGAATGATCGCGTGATCGACGATCGCGGGGATGAACGACCCGCAGGAGTTGTTCACCGGGTCGTTGTGGCTGCGCGCGACGTTGTTCACCAAGCCGTGCGACATGTTCTTGAGCGCCAGCGTGATGCCCGCCGACTGGTGGTGCTTCAGCACGCACAGGTTCACCAGCTTGTTGACGTCGCGCGAGATGAACTTCGACAGGTACGACCGGCGGTAGTGACGGTCATTCACATCGGCCTTGGGCATCAGCAGCGGCAGTTCGACGTACTGGCTTTCGTCGTAGCCGGCCATGTCGAGCTGGAACGGGTCGGGCCTGTCCGTCCCGAAAGTCCAGCGAACTCCCTCCGGCAGCCACTTATCGAAACCGGCGCCCAGGAATTCGGCCTTATACCGGTCGTACGCCACGATGTCGCGCGGCTGGACGCCGGCGGCCTTGAGCCCTTCGACAATTTCGAGGAAAACTTCCGGCGCGGAGATCACGGCCGGGCGCCCGACCGGGTTGAGCTTGACGCCCACCACGTCGCCGGGCTGGAAGAAAAACCGCCACGCCTCCTGCCACGTGGGCGCGCCGGTCAGTTCCATCATCCCTTTGCGCATGGTGTCGCGCACCGCCGCGCGTTGATACTGGCCCGCAAGGATGCTGCCGGGGTGATACACCTCGACCACCCGGCCCCGGAACGGCCCTGGAATGCCTGTTTTTGAAGGGGAATTCGCGGAACACGCAGCCGCTCCGGTGACGAGCGCGCTGCCCAGCAGGTTGCGGCGAGTCAGCTTCAGCATGATCGAACCTCCGTGCCCAATGAGAATAGCACTATTGAGTACGGATTCGTGCAAAAAGCCGGCTCGCCGCCCCGCAGTTTACTTACTTAGTGGGCGTGGCTTCACGCTTCTTATACGGAAAGACCTTCCAGTCCTTCGCCGCGCGGCCGTTCAGGTCCCACATCACCTGGCCACCCTTGATGGTGACTTCGGCGATGAAGCGGCGCGTAGCGTCCATACGCGCGCCGGCGCAATCGAGGAAACCGAACTTGCCCACCTGCAACTGCAGCACCGCCACGTCGGCGACGGAGCCCACCGACAGGTTGCCCAGCTCCGGATGCTGAATCTCCTTGGCCGGAGCCCACGTGGACATCTCGATCACCTTATTGACCGGCGCGCCGAGCGCCAGAATCTTCGACATGGTGTCGGTGAAGGTCTTCATGCCGCTGTTGATGCTGCCGGTGTGCAGGTCGGTCGAAATCGAATCGGGCCAGAAGCCCGCTTTGGTCGCCGGGACCGCGACGTTCCAGTAGAAACTGCCGCCGCCATGACCGACGTCGAAGATGATGCCGCGCTTGCGGCCCGCGGCCATCGCCGGATTCAGGCGTGCTTGCGGCGTGCTGGGATCCAGCACTTCGTCGCGATGGCCGGCGTAGCAGTGCGTGTAGATGTCGCCCGGCCGCAGCTTGTGCAGGAACAGGTTTTCGATATTGCGTTCGCCCTTGACGTAGCCGAAATCGACCATCACCGGCAGGTGCGTGATTTCGCCGGCTTTGACGGCGCCCTCCACGGCGGGCCAACCCTCGCCGGAGTAGTGCGCGGTCTTGAAGCCGACAATCACGTCGGAGTTCTTCTTGGCCATTGCCGCCGTCGCTTCGGCGTCCATCGCGTTCGTGTCGTTTTCGTTTTCACCGTTCATGCCGTGGTCGACAATGTTGAGGAAAACGAAGACGCGCGTCTGCGCGCGATCGATGACGCGCTGCCGGAAATCGGGGAAATTCTTCCAGCCGGAGGTGCCGGCGTCGGCCATGGTCGTCAGGCCGTTACGGAAGGAATACGTGTCGGGGTAGATGCTTTCATCGCCAGCCAACTGCTTCATGCCCGTACCGGCATACAAATGTGCATGAATGTCGATGAGGCCGGGAGTGACCAGCATGCCCGTCGCATTCACGACGCGTTTCGCTTTCGACACCGGAATCCCCGGCGCGACGCGCGCGATTTTGCCGCCCGCGATCGCAACGTCCGAAACCGCGTCGATCTTGTTCTTAGGATCGATGACGTGCCCACCCTTGATGAGCAGGTCATATTGCTGAGCGTTAGCCATTATCGCCAGCGAAGTGAGAGCAACCAGCTTCCAAAACATACGCGCATCCTATCAAGACGCGCGCCGCGATGCACTCCGGACCGGCGCCCCGCGCCACCGCCGCCGGTGCCTGCCGCTGCGCGAGGCGCAGCATCTCAGGCACGCGAAAAGCGTCCGGCCGAAAAGGGCAAAACCGCGCAAATGCGCGGTTTTGTTTCAGTACGTTATTCAGAATCAAGCGCTTACAGAGGAGCGACCGCGCATTCGCGCGGTTTTCGTTTTTCAGGCGCCGCCCCTCAGGCCAGGATTTTGCGCGCCAGGCTGGTGTTCTGCGCCGCCTCGTCCTTGAACTTCCCGACCATGCCGACGATGATCGCGTCGCCCGGTTTGATGTTCGTGTACGCGGTCCGCAGCACCTGTTCGATCTGCTCGTCGGATTCGATGTTGCGCCCCGCGCCCATCACCTTGAAGGCGAAGCAGAACTTCTTCGTCTGGCGGATCACCTTGAACATGCGCTCCGGATCGCGCTCCATGAAGCTCTCGCCGAGCGCCGCCTCGCCGAATTGCGCCCGTGCCTCCTCCACCGTCCGTGTCAGGCGGTACAGGCAGGTCATGAAGTAGTCGTTCTCCCAGCCCTCGCTCTCGACAATATCCACGACGCCGGGATTGTGCGTCGAGATACCCGCCAGTACGCCCGCGTCGTGCACCGCCTTCACGAAGTCCCGCACCTCGTCTTTCTTGCCCGTGCGGAACTTCACGTCGGTGCGGTTGCCATGGTGCGCGATACACAGCGGCTGCAGTTCCTTCACGACTTTGGGAATCAGCGACCAGTCCTTCATCAGCGCGAAATCGGCCAGCAGCACGAGTTGCATCTTGCCGCCCGCGGCGCGGTAGCGTTTGAAATCGTCCACCGGACACGCGCCCGCCGGCTGATCGTTGTAATGCATCTGCCACGTGTTGATGCCCAACTCCTCGGCGTGCAACAGCAGGCGCACCTTTTGCTCTGGCGTGAAGTACTCGCGCATGCACTGGTCGAGCAGCGGATTGAAATGCGAATAGCCGTATAGCGGGTTCGACCCGATCACCATGCGCGTGACCTTGTGCGGGCCGAACGGCACCACCGGCAACAGCGGGTGAGCTTCGGCCGCGATGGCGGAGGAAGCGGTGGATGCAGCGGCGAGCGAGACAGGCAATGCGGACGCCACCTGCAAAAACGAGCGGCGGGATAGAGCCATGGGAAAAACTCCTTGCGGACTTTCAGCGCCGATTCTACTGAAACAGCAAGGCGGATTCAATGCGCCACCGGGGCCCGAAAAGACGCCGGCGGGCGCGGGCGGCAGAGTTCCCGCGTCGCGCCGGCAGTTGAGAATAGCCGTTCCGCGCGCGGGCTACTTGCGGGCGTTCTTGCCCCACTGGGCGCCCGGTCCGATGGCGAAACGCACGGTGTTGCGGCTGTCCTTGAGGAGATCGTTGAACAGGTGGTCGCGCACCAGATCGGCCTGGATACGCACGCTGTAATGCTTGCTGAGATTGATATCCACGCCGCCGCCAAAGCCGTAGAAGGCGACCCAATCCGTCTTCTTGCCCGAGGGCGCCAGTTGCGAGACGACGAGCGTCGAGACCGGATCGGTGGGATGCGGCGTGGCCACCTCGTACATCGCGCCCCAGTCGGGCCGGACGAAGAGCGTGACGGCTTTCCAGTGCCGGTAGGCGAGTTGCGGCCCCGCCGAGAAGGTCTGCGTCCGTGAGGAAATCGGGACCCGGAGCGCGTAAGAGGCGGGCAGTTGACCGCTCTGCACCAGTGGCCCGAGTTCGGTGGCCAGCAGAGACTGCAACGCCGGCGTCAGCAGCGCAGGCGTCAGCGCCGTGTCTCCAGTGGAAATGCTGTAGTCGAAACCCAGCGAATACCAGGTGCTGGGCCGCACGCCGACCTGCATGTGGAAACCGGGCTCGCCCAGGCTGATGTGCGGGCTGTTGAGATAGGTGAAGCCCACATAAGCGTCATAGCGCCCGACGTAGCTTTGCTGGCCGCGAGCCGGCGGACCGGACAACAGAGCCAGCGCGGGGAGGAACAGATACAGCGAGCGGGACAGGCCGCTGGCGACGTGGCTGAGCGTGGATTTGGTTTGCATGTATTTCTTGGCGCAGTGAAATTCGGAGCCGCGAGGATTGGCCATGAACCGGACGCGCAGGCTACTGGCGCACCGCCCTGGAACCGGGGCCGTCATCGGATCTTTCCTATCGTACCGAATGAACCGTCTTTCGTTGAGATTCGCCGGCTCCGGCGTTGGATTCCGCGCACCCTTCACGGCGCGCCAGCGCGGGCGTTCAGAACAGGTATTTCAGCGCGAGCTGGATCAGGCGCGGCGCCACCGAGGTCTGCGTGATCATGCCGAAGGTCGCCGTGCCGAGCGACGTGCCCGGATTGGCGAATTGCGAGTGGTTCAGGGCGTTGTACAGCTCCATGCGGAACGCCAACATGGCCTCCTCGCGCAGTCCGCCCACGCGGGTGGTCTTGCCGAGTGAGAAGTCGGTATTCACCTGCCCTGGACCGTTCAGGATGCTCTGGCCCGCCGTGCCGTACGCCGTGGAGCCGTCGGCTCCAGCGGCCGCGGGCGAGCAGAGCGCCGACGTGTTGATCCAGTTGTTCAGGCGCGCGCCGGTGCCGCCGGGCGTCACCAGGCTGGCGTACGTCGCGCCCGGACAGAGCGTCACCGTCGAGGTTGCCGCATGCCCGTACACGCCGCCGCCATTCGGATCGGTGAGCGTCATCGGCAGACCGCTTTGCACGATGACGATGCCGGATACCGACCAGCCGCGCAGCAGCGTGCCGCGCAAGCCCGTCGCGTGCGCGGGCGCCGGGAGCTGGTAGCTGAAGTTCGTCGTCAGGCGATGCGTGCGATCGAACGACGCGCGGGCCCAGTCGAGATCGAGATTGTTCAGGTCGTTGTAGACCGCTGTGTCCGTCGCGGCGCGCGAATACGTGTAGGCCATCTGGAAAGTGAGCGTGTGCGAGATCTGCTGGCGCAGTGTCGCCTGCAGGCTGTGATAGGTCGACTCGCCTACGAAGGCGCTATCCGATAAACCCGTCGGCACCTCGCCCAGCACCGGCGCGCGCAGTGAAGCGTTGGCGGCGGTGTTCGTCGTGATACAGCCGGATGCAGTGCCGTCGTAACCGCAGTTGACCGGATTGGACGCGCTGGCGAGCAGCGGCTGATTGAGACCGCGCGTGAGCAACAACCGGTCGCCGCGCGAACCGACATAGCCGGTGTCGAGCGACAGCGTCCGCGTCAGGCGGAACTGCGTAACCACATTCCACTGCTGCAGGCGCGGGATGCGGTACTCCGGGCCGATCACGCGGTCGGAGAGTTGCGAATTCACGGTCCGCGCGGCGTAACCGAGCGTCGTTTCCGGGAATGGATGCTGGAAGCTGGACAGGTTATTGCTCGCGTCCGAGTTCGAGAAATTCTGCGCGAAAGGCGTGTTGGTCGACGAGCCGTTGGACGACGGGTTCTGGTAGAACCAGCCGTAGCCGCCGCGGATCACCAGACGTTCCATGGCGTGCCACGCGACGCCAATGCGCGGCGCGAAGGCGTCCAGCGGCGTGCCATTTTCGTAATAGCTTTTCGTGGAGCGCACAAGCACGCCCGCGGGCGGCGGGCCGAAGGCTTGCCCGGTGTAAGGATTGATCAGGTTGGGATTGTAGTTCGCCGCAACCGTTGCGCCCGCGAACGTCCCCGCGGCAGGCGGGATCGGCGCGCCCTGCAGGAGCGCCGGCCACGTATTGCCGATGGCGCCGTCAATATCCTGCGCGGGGCCGAGGTACTCCCAGCGCACGCCGAGATTGAGCGTCAGGCGGGCGTCGACTTTGACATCGTCCTGCACGTAGCCGCCGCCGCTATAGACGCGATACCTCGACTGCGTTTCGCCGTTCGGCCCGATGCCTTCCGACGCTTGAATCCACTGCACGTTGCTGCGCCCGTACGGGCTCAGATTGTCCGCCGCGTCGAGGCCGAGCAGGAAATCCTCGAAGGTTTGAAACGTCATCTTGCCGCGCGCCGCACCCGTGTCGTCGCGGAAGTTGTACTGCGTCTGGAAGACGCCGCCGGTGCGGATGGTCTGGCGGCCGTGGACCCACGAGAGGTTGTCGGCCCACGAGTAATAACGGTTGTTCGAGGCGAAGTCGTTGCCGGTGTTGCCGAACATGCGGAAGCTGCCCAGCGGGCCGAGCACGGTCAGCTCCGGCGGCCGGTCGAAGAAGCGCGTCGCCGGCCGCATGCCGAGCGATGTCGCCGTGGGCGCATTTACGCCCGAGGCATTTTGCAGCGAACGCGTGAAACTCATGCGCACTTCGTTGACGACGTTTTTTGTGAACGACGACGTCAGCGCCAGGCTGGTCACGTAATCCCGCGCCTCCAGCGCCTGCGGCGTGCCGTCGCCCGGCAGCGTCGCCGTGCCGGGATAGCCGGAAGGCGAGCCGAAGGTGCGGTACTGGTCGATGGTGGCGAGGTAGCCGCGCGCGGAGAGCGTGTGGCGCGGCGACAGGATGTAGTCGGCGTTCAGCAGGTATTGGTTCTCGTTGTACGTCGATGGCAGGCTGTAGGAAGAGAAGCCCAGCCCCGCGTTCGGGCCGGAAGTGAGGATCGTTTGGGGCACGGGAATCAAGTACGATCCGTCGGCGCGCCGGGCCTGCAAAAGCTGCAACGCGACGGGGTTGAGCGGCGCCGTCGTCGCGGTGCTCTGGTTGCGGCAATCCAATTGCTTTCCGCCGGCATACGTGAGGTACATCGGATTCGGCGCGCCGCCCGCCATGTGGTTCGCCGGACAGAACTGCGCGGCCAGGCCCAGCGCGGAGCGGTCGTTCGTGAGCGGCGGCAGAATCGGGTTGGACGTCGAGGTCGTGTCCAGGCCGTTCACCTGCCGCGTGCCCTGAAACGAGCTGAAGAAAAACAGCCGGTTGCGCAGCACGGGTCCGCCGAGCGTGGCGCCGTACTGGTTCTGTTTCAGGTTCGGCTTCGATTGGCCGGTTGAATTGCGGAAGAAGCTGTTGGCGTTGAAGACGTCGTTGCGCACGAACTCCCAGAAGTCGCCGTGAAAATCCTTCTCGCCGCTCTTGGTGATCAACGCCGTGGTCGGCACCAGCGCGCCGTAAGCGGCGTCGTATTGCGACGGCTGAATCTTCAGCTCCGAAATCGTATCGGGGTTGGGCACGGCGCTGGGCGCGCTCGCGCCGTCGAGCGTATACGCGCCGGCGTTGGTGTTGCCGTTGACGTTCACGCTGCGCGTCCCGCGGCCGAGCGTGCCGGCGTTATTCACGTCCGCGGCCGAGCCCGACGTCATGGAGAGCACTTGCGTAAAGTTGCGCGTGGTGAGCGGCACGGCCGTAATCGTCTTCGCATCGACGACCGTTCCGCTGACCGCAGCCGCGCCGCCCGTGCGGCACTGGCACTCCACGATCTCGCTGGCTTCGCCGCTTTCGAGCGTGGCGTCCAGCGTAACGGCCTCGGAGATGTTCACCGTGATGGAGGCCATGCGCGCGGACTTGAATCCCTGCGCCGCGAGGTGAATCGCGTAAGCGCCCGGCGGGAGCATCGAGAATCGATAGGCGCCGTCCGCGCCGGTGGCGGAAGTGTGTGCCTGGTTCGTCGCCAGGTCCGTGGCCGTCACCATCACTCCCGGAACCGCCGTACCGGCCGCGTTGACCACCGTTCCGCCCAGCGCGCCAGTCGTCGCCGACTGGCCCGGCGCCAGGCCGGCAACCGCCAGCGATAGGAAAATCCCCAGACACCAAATGGGTGCTCGCATGAACGTCCTCTGCTCTACTTTTGAATCGATGCGAACGCGGCGGCGAGATCGCGCGGACGCGGTGGTTATCGCCATTCTATATGAATCCAGACGGGATTTCGGGATCTCCGGATTAGGGGACGGTGCGCATTCCGCCGCGGCCCGGGCTTATGCGGCGCGCGCGTACGGCCGGCCGCGAATCTGCATCGCCAAGGTCGATTTGCGCATCTACAGGCGGGATGAGGATTTCACTCTTCGCTACTGTTTTGACCGGAGCATTTGCCATGAGTCTCCTAGCAGCCAGCAACGTTCACGAGTTCACGCTCAACAGCATCGACGGCCAGCCGGTCCCGCTGGCCGGGTTCAAGGGCAAGGTCGTGCTGATCGTCAACGTCGCCAGCAAGTGCGGCTTCACGCCGCAGTACGCCGGCCTGGAGTCACTTTACGAGAAGTACAAAGATCAGGGCTTCGTCATCGTCGGCGTCCCGGCAAACAACTTCGGGGCGCAGGAGCCGGGCACCAACGAAGAGATCAAGACTTTCTGCACGCGCAAGTACAACGTCAGCTTCCCGATGATGGCCAAGGTCTCAGTGAAGGGCGGCGACATCGCGCCGCTGTACCAATACCTGACGGGCGCGAAGGGCGGCGATGTGAAATGGAACTTTACCAAGTTCCTGATCGGCAAGGACGGGCGCGTGGTCGAGCGTTTTGAGCCCGCGGTGAAGCCGGACGACCCGGCTCTGACGGCCGCCGTCGAGAGCGCGTTGAAACAGTGAAGTGGGACGGCTCGCCAGAGCCGCACGGGGCCTTCAGGCCCCGCAACCAACCGGA